>ENA-OQET01000268-OQET01000268.1-human-gut-metagenome-genome-assembly--contig:-NODE-268-length-29084-cov-4.908830_pt1 | contig 29084 bp, 25 predicted proteins | sample MGYA00242800_ERZ504645 | MGnify/ENA primary metagenome ERZ504645 (study PRJEB26092, sample SAMD00036308) | human gut metagenome | host: Homo sapiens | study: EMG produced TPA metagenomics assembly of... | reverse complement strand
CAATCACTCTTTATTATCTGCTACTAAAATATAACAATTTACTGATATTCAATACAATAAAAAGTCAAGTTGGGATAATATTTTGGTTTGGATAACTTCTTTTATCCGAAATTTCGGATAAGATCAGACTAACTTTTTCATAATCATAAGTTTTTAAAGAGTTATTATTTGTTTTCGTTTAATTTTCTATTGCAAAACTACCTACCGATTCTGAAAAGAATTGGGAATTTCCAAAATTTACTGTTATTTTTTCTTCAACGCCTGATTTTATCGATACACATTTACCTGAGATATCTAAACATTTGGATATTTCACTTATTTTGACGAACTTGCGAAACATAACACTTAACACAAATTTTATTAACTATGAGAACCAACATTTATGCTCTTCTGCTTGCAGCCTTATTTACAAGTTGTACAGCTACGGAGAATCAGAAAAAACAAGACAAAACCGAACCTGTTTCAACAACAGTTCGCCTGTTGGAAGGCGATATGCCAGATCCATCAGTAGTACGCGTAGGTAACACTTATTACATGGTACATTCGTCATTCATCTACACTCCGGGACTAGTGGTATACAGTTCAAAAAATCTTGCAGACTGGACTCCCTGCTCGGCAGCATTACCCGAATATACAGGTGACATTTGGGCTCCTGATATTTGTGTGTACGACAACCGTTTTTATATCTATTTCCCGACCCGCAATGAAAAAGGAGAAAAAACGAATATGGTTACATGGGCAGACAGCCCTGAAGGTCCATGGAGTAAACCTGTAGATCTGAAAGTAGGAGGAATAGATCCTGAGCATGTAGTGGATGAAAAAGGTAACCGATATCTATTACTCAGCGCAGGCGATTTACACCCATTAAGCGCCGACGGACTATCCATTACAGGTAAGCCTGAAATCATCTATAAAGGTTGGGAGATACCTGAAGAATGGGATATAGAAAGCTTCTCATTAGAAGGCCTGAATGTGAAAAAAATCAATGATTGGTATTATCTACTAGCGGCTGAAGGTGGAACTGCCGGACCTCCTACAGGACACATGGTAGTACAGGCACGTTCAAAAAGCGTACACGGTCCTTGGGAAAATGCACCAGAGAATCCATTATTACGAACTCAGTCACCACAAGAAACCTGGTGGAGTCAAGGACACGGATCAGTAGTTGATACTCCAGAAGGTAAATTGATGCTTTTTTTTCATGGATATGAGAAAGGATATCTTACGTTAGGAAGACAAACTTTAACACGTGAAGTTGTTATAGGTGATGACGGATGGCTACATCTCACAGACAAACCCGCTCCATTGCCGGAGCCTCAACGTCCGTCATTGCGTACAGCGAAAGATTTTATCTGGCAAGCAGCCGGAGAAAACTTCTCCGCACGCTTCCATGTCACTCCAGAACTCATCACACTGAAAGCAAAAGGTAAAAGTCCCAAAGATGCCTCTCCCCTTCTTGCACGTGCAGGTGATCACCGGTATGAAATCGAAGCATGCCTTGAACTAAATAATGCAGAAGCTTCAGCCGGATTAGTCATCTACTACAATAAAGACATGCATTTTGGGTTAGGATTCCGTCCCGGTGAACTTCTTCGTTATCGCCGTGGAGCCATACATACCAGCCAGCCCAAAACGGAAATAACCGTAAATGATGGAAAATGCCGCTTATGGGTACGCTTACGCAATTATGACAACATTATTTCCGGATGGTACAGCACCGACGGTAAGACATGGCACAAATATCCATGGGGATTTGACATGCAAGGCTACCATCACAATACATTGGGAGAATTCCTCTCTCTCCGTCCTGGCATATATGCAGGAGGTGAAGGTGAAGTGCATGTAACAGATTTTACCTATCGTACTTTATAACTTAATAAAAATAAAGGGAATACACTGGGTACGCAAACAAATAAATCGTAGAGCCATTTGCCGAAAAATCCAATTTCAAGAAGACGTGAATAATATGGAAATAATATAAACCGCACTTGGCAATACAGCTTTTTTGACATATCTTTGTGTTGAGAAATAAAAAAACCAACCTATTCAGTAAAGTTTTATTTATGAGAAAAGTTGCTTTAATAACCGGTATTACCGGACAAGACGGTTCATACCTTGCCGAATTCCTTATAGAAAAAGGATATGAAGTGCACGGTATTTTACGCCGTTCTTCATCGTTCAATACGGGACGTATCGAACACCTTTATTTAGATGAATGGGTGCGCGACATGAAACAGTCACGTTTGGTGAACCTACATTGGGGAGATATGACAGACTCCAGTTCGCTTATCCGAATTATTGGTGATATTCATCCTACAGAAATCTACAATCTAGCAGCACAGAGCCATGTAAAAGTATCATTCGACGTGCCAGAGTACACAGCCGAAGCCGATGCCATAGGCACATTGCGTTTATTGGAAGCTGTACGTATTTGCGGTTTGGAAAAAACCTGTCGCATCTATCAGGCTTCTACCTCAGAACTCTTTGGCAAAGTGCAGGAAGTTCCACAAAAGGAAACCACACCGTTCTATCCCCGTTCGCCTTATGGTGTAGCAAAGCAATATGGTTTCTGGATAACAAAGAACTATCGTGAAAGTTATAATATGTTTGCTGTAAACGGTATCTTGTTTAATCATGAATCAGAACGACGTGGAGAAACTTTTGTTACACGAAAGATCACATTGGCTGCAGCACGCATTAAACAAGGATTTCAGGATAAGTTATATCTAGGTAATCTAGATGCACAACGCGACTGGGGTTATGCTAAGGATTATGTAGAATGCATGTGGCTTATTTTACAACACAATACCCCTGAAGATTTTGTCATTGCTACAGGAGAAATGCATACCGTACGTGAATTCTGTACACTAGCTTTCCACTATTTAGGTATTGAACTTGAATGGCAAGGTAGTGGAGTAGACGAAAAAGGTATTGACCGTGAAACCGGACGAGTATTAGTTGAAGTAGATCCCAAATACTTCCGCCCATGTGAAGTAGAACAACTTTTAGGAGACCCAACGAAAGCCAAGACTCTTTTGGGATGGAATCCTACCAAAACGCCTTTTGCAGAATTAGTCCGTATCATGGTAGAGCATGATATGAAATTCGTAAAAAAATTGCATTATAAATCAATATAGCAGTGTCATTTCCTGCAAAAGACACTACTTTAATTTTACCGATAAATTCATTAAAAATGAATTTGGGGCGCGGACTTAGTGATTAAGTTCGCGTTCCTACTTTAAAAAAGAGAATCACAATGCTAGACAAATCTTCAAAAATATACGTGGCAGGACACCGAGGTCTGGTTGGATCTGCCATCTGGAATAATTTGATGCAACGCGGTTTTACCAATCTGGTAGGACGTACCCATAAAGAGCTTGATTTGTTGGATCCGATAGCAGTACGAGAGTTCTTTGACAAAGAACAGCCTGATGCCGTAGTATTAGCTGCTGCACATGTAGGAGGAATTATGGCCAACCTGCAATACCGCGCTGATTTCATTTACCGCAATTTACAGATTCAGCAGAATGTAATAGGTGAAAGTTTCCGTCACGGGGTAAAGAAACTATTGTTTTTAGGCAGTACATGCATCTACCCTCGTGAAGCAATGCAGCCAATGAAAGAAGAAGCTCTTCTTACTTCTCCGTTAGAATATACTAATGAGCCATACGCTATCGCCAAAATAGCAGGACTGAAAATGTGTGAAAGTTTCAATTTGCAGTATGGCACGAACTACATTGCTGTTATGCCAACCAACCTGTATGGTCCTAATGATAATTTTCACCTGGAAAACAGTCATGTATTGCCAGCAATGATCCGTAAAATCCATCTTGCTAAATGCTTGAATACGAATAACTGGGAAGCTGTACGAAAAGATATCAACCTACGTCCGGTAGAAGGTGTAGACGGCAACTGCACAGACCAGGAAATTCTTGATAAACTGGCTAAATTCGGCATTACCCCTCAAGCCGTTACTTTATGGGGAACAGGCAAGCCATTACGCGAATTTTTATGGAGTGAGGAAATGGCAGACGCCAGCGTACATGTATTATTAAATGTCGATTTCAAAGATACCTATGCAGAAGGGGCAAAAGAAGTACGCAACTGCCACATCAACGTAGGTACAGGAAAAGAGCTGTCAATCCGTGAAGTTGCAGAAAAAATCATGAAAGAAATAGACTTTAAGGGCAAGCTGCAATGGGATTCATCAAAACCTGATGGCACAATGCGTAAGCTTACCGACGTTTCTAAACTTCATGCCTTAGGCTGGCATCACAAAGTAGAAATCGACGAAGGAATACATCGCCTTTACGAATGGTATCTGAAAGGTATTTGCATCAATCATCAAACGACATAATCCAATATGAAGAAACTTTTATCGCTTCCACCTAATCTGGTGGAATGTTTTCACGATATAGAGCATGCCAACCATCAAGAATGGTTCTGTACATCCGATCCGGTAGGTTCAAAGTTAGGTTCAGGTGGTGGAACTGCATGGTTATTACAAGCATGCAAAAACAGCGAAAGTGACACTACTCCACTCACAGAATGGCTTGCTCACGAAAAACGTATCCTGCTACACGCCGGCGGCCAAAGTCGGAGATTACCCTCATATGCTCCTTCCGGTAAAATACTTACCCCAATCCCAGTTTTCCGCTGGGGACGTGGTCAAAAGCTTACACAAAACTTATTGTCACTTCAGCTTCCCCTGTATGAGCAAATCATGCAGAAAGCCCCGGAGAAATTGCATACACTTATTGCCAGCGGAGATGTATATATCCGTGCAGAACAAGCCTTACAAGAAATCCCCGATGCAGACGTTGTATGTTACGGACTGTGGGTAGATCCTGAACTGGCAAAGAATCACGGTGTTTTTGTTTCATCACGCAATACTCCCGAAAAGCTGGACTTTATGCTTCAAAAGCCGAGTGTAGATGAATTAGGAGCATTGATGCAAAACTATCTGTTTCTGATGGATATTGGCATTTGGCTGCTGAGTGACCGGGCTGTAGAGTTAATGGTAAAACGTTCACTCAAAGAGGATGGATCAATCGGCTTCTACGATATGTATTCTGACTTCGGACCAGCTCTAGGTAGCCATCCTCGTATCAACGATCCCGAAATAAACAAACTTACAGTAGCAATCCTGCCATTGCCGGGTGGTGAATTTCATCACTATGGAACAAGCCGGGAGATGATTTCGTCTACACTGGCAATACAAAATTGCGTAATCGACCAGAGAGCAATTATGCACAAGAAAGTAAAGCCTCATCCGGCTATCTTCGTGCAAAATGCACTGACCGACTATACACTGACATCCGAAAACTCAGAGGTATGGATAGAAAACAGTTGCATAAGCAAAAACTGGACACTCCATAAGCGCAATATCATAACAGGAGTACCTGTCAATCAATGGCACATCAATATTCCTGAGGGAATCTGTATTGACGTCATACCGATGGGAGAAAGTAATTATGTGGCCCGTCCCTATGGATTTAATGACGCTTTTAAAGGCAGTCTGAAAGATGATTCAACCTTATATCAAGGAATACCGGTTCAGAAATGGTTATCAGACCGTGGCCTGACAGCTGATGAAATAGCATGTAACCATGATCTTCAGGCTGCACGCATATTCCCGATATGTACATCTGTCGACGAACTTGGAATCGTCATGCGTTGGATGACAGACGAGCCGAAGTTGAACGAGGGAAAAGATATCTGGATACACGCACAAAAAGTTTCAGCCGATGAGATTTCAGCTTATGCCAATCTGCGCCGTCTGACAGAGCAGCGTGAAGCTTTCCGTAAAAACAGCTGGACTGCCCTGGCTAAAAATTATGAACGCAGTGTATTCTATCAGCTCAATTTGCAAGAAGCAGCCGAAGAATATGCACATCATCAATTAGAATTACCCGCTCCCCTTCCCTCCTCTGCACCGTTAATGACCCGTATCAGCGATGCAATGTTCCGTGCACGAACATTACAACTGCGTGATTCAGATGGTCATTTGGCAGAAGAAATAGCACGGGAAGAAGAAAAAGCTTTCAGCCTGATGCGTGAAGGACTTACTTCAACAGTCGACCATAAACAGCACCCTCGTCTTTCGGTGTATCCGGACCAGATTGTATGGGGACGCAGTCCGGTACGTATAGACTTAGCTGGAGGTTGGACAGATACCCCTCCATACAGTTTGATGGAAGGAGGAAACGTGGTAAACATTGCAATAGAGCTAAACGGTCAACCCCCGTTACAAGTCTATGTCAAACCCTGTAATGAGTATAAAATCATCCTTCGTTCCATCGACTTGGGTGCAATGGAAGTTATCAATACTTTCGATGAACTACATACATTCAATAAAGTAGGTTCTCCCTTCTCTATTCCTAAGGCAGCGTTAGTACTGGCAGGTTTTCACCCTGATTTCTCGGCAGAAAGATGTACTTCACTGGAAGAAAAATTACGTTCATTCGGAGCTGGTATAGAAGTAACACTATTGTCTGCTATTCCAGCCGGCTCAGGATTAGGAACAAGCTCTATCCTAGCCTCTACTGTATTAGGAGCAATAAACGATTTTTGTGGCTTAAACTGGGACAAACACGAAATCGGAAGCCGTACACTGATATTAGAACAGTTGCTTACAACCGGAGGCGGATGGCAAGATCAATACGGAGGCGTGCTTCAAGGTGTGAAACTCTTGCAGACACAACCCGGATGGAACCAGGAGCCAATGGTACGCTGGTTGCCAGAACACTTGTTTACACACGATGAATATCAAAAATGTCATCTATTATACTATACAGGTATCACACGTACCGCAAAAGGTATTTTGGCAGAAATCGTACGTGGCATGTTCCTCAATTCTACAGAGCACTTGAACTTACTGGGACAAATGAAACAACATGCCATCGATCTATACGATGCAATCCAGCGAAACAGTTTCGAGGAAATGGGAAGATTGATACGCAAAACATGGCAACAGAATCAGGCACTCGATTCAGGAACCAATCCTAACAGTGTAGCGGCCATTACCCAACAGATAGATGATCTTTGTTTGGGTTATAAACTTCCAGGAGCCGGAGGAGGTGGCTATTTATACATGGTTGCCAAAGACCCTGAAGCCGCCTTGCGTATTCGTAAAATACTTACCCAGAACCCGCCAAACGACCGTGCCCGTTTTGTAGAAATGAGCCTTTCCAATAAAGGTCTGGAGGTAAGCCGTAGTTAATAACTATCAAACAAAAACATATGAAACCAAAAATAAGACTGGTGCAAACGGCCGACGGGGTAAATTACCTCGTCCCGTTTGTACTTATCACTACACTATTCTTCTTATGGGGATTTGCACATAGCATTCTGGATGTGCTGAACAAACATTTTCAAGATGCATTAAGTATTTCAAAAACCCATTCAGCACTTATACAAGCGGTAGTTTATGGGGGTTACTTTCTGATGGCCATGCCAGCAGGAGAAATAATCCGTCGCCATGGCTATCGGGCAGGAGTTGTCACTGGGTTATTGCTTTATGGCATCGGTGCACTCATGTTTATCCCTGGAGAACAGATCATGTCTTTCGAATTTTTCTTACTCTCACTGTTTATTATCGGATGTGGATTAACCTGCCTAGAAACAGCAGCCAATCCATATGTAACGGTACTAGGCGATAAAGACTCCGCCGAAAGACGAATAAATCTGGCACAATCATTCAATGGACTGGGCTGGATCTGCGGCCCACTGGTAGGAGGCTTGTTCCTCTTTGCCGCAGATGGAGGAAGCGGAAGTGTTGCTATCCCCTATGCCATCATCGGCATATTAGTTCTGCTCGTAGCAATTGTTTTCTCACGCATTCATCTGCCTGAAATTACACTTGCCGAAGAGCCAGTCGAAACTGCAAACAATAAGCAAAGTTCTTTATGGCAGCATCGCAATTTTACCTTCGGACTGATAGCTCTGTTTTTTTATGTTGCAGCTCAAACAGGTATTAACAGTTTCTTCATCAATTATGTGACAGAGCACATCAGTATATCCGCACGTGAGGCAGCCCTCTGGTTGTCATTTGTCGGCATGGGACTTTTTATGGCCGGCAGAATGGGAGGAAGCTGGCTGATGGGATTCATCCGTGCCGAACGTTTATTGACGTATATGGCGGCAGGAGCTATTCTAGCCATGATCTTAGTGATGTTAGGTATGGGAGTCATATCGGTAGGAGCATTTTTTCTTTGCTTCCTATGCGAATCTATTATGTTTCCCACCATTTTCGCACTTGCCATACGAGGTGTAGGTGAACATACTAAACGCGCATCTTCCTATCTTATTATGAGTATTGTAGGAGGAGCCATAGCTCCCATAATTATGGGATACATCGCAGATACAATAAGCACAGCTACAGGCTTTATCGTTCCGTTGCTTTGTTTTATTGTCATCTTGGCCTATGCAATCCATTTGCAAAAGAATAACCGCTAAATAAAAAAGCCTGATGCAAAGTTAAACACCATGCATCAGGCTGACAAATAACTCGAAAGGTTATATTCAGAGCGTATAAATCAATTTACATAAACTGTATCAAAATACTTTTCAAATAACGTCCGGGCTTCTTCCAGTTGCTCGGGCGTATTTTGTTTCACACCTTTCAGTTTATACTCCAGCTTCATTGCTTCATATTTATGTACTCCTAAGGTATGATACGGAAGAATTTCCACCCGTTGTATCATGCGATAATCTTTAAAATGCTCTCCTAACGCCTCAATATCTTCCTGAAAGAAGCTATAGCCCTGCACCAGCACATAACGCAACCAAAATGGTTTTCCATTTTCTTCCAGCCATGCCGCCGTACGCAGTGTTTGCTCATTGCTACGTGAGGTAAGAGTCTTATGACGTTCATTATTGAATTCTTTCACATCAAGCAAAACTAAGTCTGCCAGTGAAAAGAGTTCTTTTACATCTTCATTCCAGATACCCCCGTTAGTATCAACGCAGATATGAATACCTTCCTCCTTTAACATCCGAAACAATGGAATCAGCGCTTTAGCCTGAAAAGTCGGTTCACCTCCACTAAATGTAATTCCCCCTTTCTTTCCGAAAAAAGGTTTCTGACTGACAGCCATCTTCAAAATATCTTCAGGAGCAGTTTCCTTACTCTCTCCCTTTGCATCAATGGTATCAGGGTTGGCACAATACAAACAACGGAAATTACAGCCCTGCAAAAAGACAACAAGGCGAATCCCCGGACCATCGTACGTACCAAGCGATTCATATGAATGTACTCTAATCATCTGTTCAATATTAATTAAAGAAAAAACATTTGCCGCCCAGCTCAGCGAGGAGAACGACAAATGTTTTACATATCAAGTAATGATTACAAGAATCACATACGTTCGTGGAAGCTACGAGAAATAACCTCCAACTGATGCTCGCGGCTCAATTTAATGAAGTTGACAGCATATCCGGAAACACGAATCGTAAGTTGCGGATATTTTTCCGGATGCTCCATAGCATCTTCCAGCATCTCACGGTTCAGCACATTTACGTTCAGGTGATGAGCACCCTTGATAAAATAGCCATCCATCATTGTAACAAGATTCTCTACACGATTCTCCATATCTACACCAAGCGATTTTGGAACAATAGAGAACGTATTACTGATACCGTCCTGTGAGTCACGATAACGCAATTTAGCAACCGAGCTCAAAGAAGCGACAGCACCATTCTTATCGCGTCCGTGCATCGGGTTAGCACCTGGAGCAAAAGCAACACCTTTTGCACGTCCATCAGGAGTTGCACCAGTCTTCTTACCATACATCACATTCGAAGTAATAGTAAGAATAGACAATGTTGGTTTTGCATTCTTGTATACCGGAAGCTTCTTCAATTCCTCATCAAAATAATAAATCAAGTCGACAGCCAAATGGTCTACACGGTCATCATCATTACCGAAGCATGGGAATTCACCATCGATATCAAAGCTTTCAGTCAAGCCGATTTCATTACGTTTAGCGGTAACTTTAGCATATTTGATAGCCGAAAGTGAATCGACAGCAATAGACATACCCGCTACACCATACGCCAGATTGATAACCGGATTTGTATCAACAAATGCCATCTGAGCTTTTTCATAATAATATTTATCATGCATGTAGTGAATGATGTTCATCGCTTCGTTATACACACGAGCCATTTCTTTCAAGACCTTCTTATAGTTAGCCAGCACCTCTTCGAAGTTCAGTACATCTCCCGTCAGCACAGGAATATCTTTCACCATCAGTGTTCCTGTATTTTCACAGCGCCCACCATTAATAGCCAGCAACAAAGCTTTAGCCAGATTACAACGTGCACCGAAGAACTGAATATGACGACCTATATCCTGATAAGACACACAGCATGCGATACCATAGTCATCCGAATTACGTACCTCACGCATCAAATCATCATTTTCATACTGGATAGATGATGTATCAATCGACACACGAGCACAGAAATCCTTGAATCCTTCCGGCAACTGCGGACTCCACAGAACAGTCAAGTTAGGTTCTGGAGAAGGACCCAGGTTATAAAGAGTCTGAAGGAAACGGAATGAAGTCTTTGTGACTTTCGTACGGCCATCATTAAAACGTCCACCAATAGATTCCGTTACCCAAGTCGGGTCACCGGCAAAGATATCCGTATAAGCCTGCATACGAAGATGACGCACCATACGCAACTTAATGACAAACTGGTCAATCAACTCCTGAGCATGCAACTCATCAAGATTTCCGTGAGCCATATCATACTCAATATAAATATCAAGGAATGACGAAACATTACCAAGTGACATTGCAGCACCATCCTGTTCTTTCACAGCAGCCAGATAAGCCATATATACCCACTGAACAGCTTCCTGTGCAGTAGTAGCCGGACGACTCAAATCGAGTCCGTACTGCTGTCCCATCACTTTTATTTCCTTCAAAGCCTTAATTTGCTCTGCTACTTCTTCACGCAATCTGATTCGCTCATCAGTCATAGGGCCTGTAAGATGACGTAAATCGTCCTGTTTTGCCTCAATCAGACGATCAATACCATACAATGCCAAACGACGGTAATCACCGATTATACGTCCACGCGCATAATTATCAGGTAATCCAGTCAAAAATCCCAAAGAGCGGAACGAACGAATCTCTTCAGTATATGCATCAAATACACCATCGTTATGCGTTTTGCGATAATGGGTAAAATATCTTTTACCTTAGGGTCAACCTCTACTCCGTTTTCGCGGCACGCTTTTTCTACCACCTTAATACCTCCAAAAGGTTTGATGGCACGGCGTAACACTTCATCAGTTTGCAATCCTACAATCACTTCGTTATCCTTGTCAATATATCCAGCTGCAAAAGATGTGATAGTAGAAACTGTAGAAGGATCGAGCGAGCGTACTCCGTTGTTTGCACGTTCTTCAGCCAAAGCTTCCAGACACTTGTTCCATACAGCCTTTGTACGTTCGGTAGGACCAGCCCAAAAATGAGGCGTGCTGCCTTCAGTAGGGGTATGTTAGTCTTTACGAAATCGGTAACGTTGATTTCATGGTTCCAACGACCTTCTTTAAATTCATTGCCATAATTGATAATTTAATCTAGTTTTTACTCTATTTGAAAACCGAATGCAAAGATAGTCAATAAAGCCTAATTATACAATACCTAAAATTAGTGATATTATCAATTTGCAACAGTTACAAAAATGAATATAAAAATTCCAACCTTTGAAAAATTAAAATACATCCAACAAATACAGACAAGCAGTCCGACTCAAAGAAAAAAAACTAAAAATCTTAATCAGTTTAGAATCAGAAAACTATCGAAACAATACCATAGAAGGCATAAAAAAACGTATCGCAAAAGTTTGCACAAATCAAAAATCCATCTATCTTCGCACCGCGTTTGAGAGAAAACGTAAGCAGAAACAATAAATTTGGAAGTTTGGGTGAGTGGCTGAAACCAGCAGTTTGCTAAACTGCCGTACGGGTAACCGTACCGGGGGTTCGAATCCCCCAGCTTCCGCTTTTAGTTTCTACAGATATGGCGCTTTCGTCTAGTGGCCCAGGACGCGGCCCTCTCACGGCTGAAACACGGGTTCGATTCCCGTATGCGCTACATTTGGAAGTTTGGGTGAGTGGCTGAAACCAGCAGTTTGCTAAACTGCCGTACGGGTAACCGTACCGGGGGTTCGAATCCCCCAGCTTCCGCAACGAGACTAAAAGGAGGTATTCAATTAAACCTTCACTCAAGGAGTCAAAGCACCGTATATCAATTGATTACGGTGCTTTTTTCGTATATTTTGTTTCAAGGTGAAGGTCATCCAGCATCGGTTGGCAGTCATATCTTAGTCAATTTCTGCTACAATTTCTGCTACAGAAATTTTGCTGTCACAAAAATGTAGCAGAAAATTTGAGATGAATACCATCTTGAATTCTCTGCTACAGAAAATGACCTCGCATTTTTGGCAAAAAAATGTAGCAGTGACGGTCAAAAGATAGCCAAATTGACGCCTTATAAATCACTCATTCATAATAAATTATGTCGAACTTTGTGGCAAAATTGCTACACTAAAAAATGATTAGTTATTATGAGAATGATTTTTAAAGTGTCGTTCTATGTACGCTCCAATTACGAGAACAAAAGTGGTAAATCTCCTTTGATGATCAGAATCTATTTAAACAAAGAAATGCTTAATGTAGGTTCATCCGGTATCTATGTGGATAAAAAATTGTGGTGTAATTCAACAAGCCGAATGAAAGGGCGTACTCAGGAGGCATTGGTTGTCAATGCTCAATTGGATGAAATATCTACATCTTTCCAGGAAATCTTTAAGCGCCATGAGAGTGATGCAGACCTTACTCTTGAAAAAATAAAGAATTTTTTTCTTGGGAAGGATAAGGCAAAAATTACCTTTCTTGAATTCTATGATGATTATTTAAAAGAACTGCAGGCGCAGGTAGGAACAATCAAAGCAAAAGCCACCTATCACAAATATTCAGGAACCAAACGTCATTTTGAGAATTTCTTGCGATATAAGTATAGACGTAAAGACTTGATGCCAAAAGAACTGACACATCAGGTTATCAATGATTTTGAAACTTATCTACGTTCTGTTGCTAATCTTAAAATCAATACTGCAACCAAATTGTTGAAGTTCTTTAAGACTGTTGTTAGGGATGCTCAAAAGAAAGACTTGATTACTCATGATCCGTTTATGAATCATCATTTCCAATTGGAATATGTTGACCGAGGTTTCCTTACAGATGAAGAAATAAAATGTATCATGGAAAAGGAATTTCCGACAGCACGACTTGAAGCTGTAAGGGACATTTTTATTTTTTCGTGCTTCTGTGGCTTGGCATACATAGATGTCGCAAATCTAACACAAGACAATATAGTCACACTTGATGGTAAACGATGGATAATGACTACACGTCAGAAGACAAAAGTCCCAAGTAATATTTTGCTGCTCGATATTCCGGCTATGATTATTGAAAAGTATAGAGGAAGAACGAAGGATGGTAAACTTCTTCCTATATTATCCAATCAGAAGATGAACAGTTACTTAAAAGAAATCGGTGATGTCTGTGGTATTAAAAAGAATTTGACTTATCACCTGGCAAGACATACATTTGCTACAATGATATTAAGTAAAGGTGTTCCTATTGAATCTGTGTCAAAAATGCTTGGTCACACCAATATAAGGACTACACAAGTATATGCCCGTATAACAAACAAGAAGATAGAAGAAGATATGCTGGCACTTGCAGGTAAATTAGATAATTTCAATGATTCCATTAACCAAATAAAAAAGTAGGTAACATGAAAACAAACGAAAAAAGAGAACTTTCTTACTTCCAGTCTTTATTGGGGAAGTATATCAGTGAGCATCATCCGGAATTGTCCAATGACAAAGCTTTCCTAAGTAGCCGTGCAGATGAAGCATTGAATGTATATGCCAATGCCATAACCATTGGTCTTTCAGATCTTGAAGCTGAAGAAGCTGCAAATGAGGTTCTGTACAATGGACTTCACTTTTCCAAGTATGATACAATTGTAGAAGTATTATGGAATGAGTTTGCAGAAAATATACCTCAGAGTCTTGCTGAGAGGTTGGCAGCTATCCTTTTGGGTAATACAGCCATTCAGAAAACATTTGCTAAATATAAACTTGATGATGATTTTGATGGTAAACCGGAGTATGATGAACTTTACACTGAACTCACAGGTTGCATACAGATTATTATTGAAAGAAACGAGCTTCCTGTTTTCTGATTCAGTTTTACCAGTTAAAGTCGGGATAACCTTTGTTCAAGTGCAAAGGTAAATTCCGGCTTTCAATCGGCAAGGATTCCCAAAGGCTATGGGAGAAATCTCCACCTGAAGGTTGTATTTATCCCATAGTCCTTGTCTTTTCTGAAATCCGACCTTTATAAAGCCCTTGAAACAAAGGTTGTTCTATCCCGACCTAATATTAACTTTCTAAAATGGATGCTTATGAAAACAGAACCTACTTTTATATCAAATGAATCATTGAAGAAGCAACCTGTAAATCAGCCTGCTTCGCATTATCGGGTTATATCTCTAATCAAGCTAACATTTTATATTGCTGTTCTGATAGGCTTCTGCTGGCTGCTTAGCTGCATCATTACCAAAGAAGTGGTTATAGCCATAGGGCTGCTTATTGGCTTTATTCTCATTTCAAGCATAATGAAGTTTGCATTCTCTGTAATACTCACTATCGTCAAATGGATTGCGATTGCTGCAGTCATTCTGTTGTTGCTATGCTTTATATAAGCATTAATTATGCCTTTTGAAAAAGTAACAAAATCAAATAACTCATTTTATATTATGAAACCGACAGATACTCTCATTACGAAATACGATATTGTTATACCATTTTATACCTCTGAAAACGTGACAAAATCAGTCAGGAATATTTATGACCATGAATTGTGCAAAGAAGTTATTCGGCTCTACTTGTTGAATAAACTCGATCGGGTATGGAGAAATCCTTATGGCAGCTATTATTACAAGGCCAAAGGTGGTTTACCTGAATATTATAGACCTCAAATTCTAACTTCTGTTGATATTGAGAAGATTATAGCACAAAAGAAAGGCGGAAGAAGAAAAGGAACTGGCAGAAAGAAACTTGCCGGAAATTCTCCTTCTGTAACCATGCGTGTGCCACAATATATAAGGAGAGAAATCCAGGCACTTATTGATATGTATGCCCATTGGTGTGCCAGTGATGAAAAACCTCTACTTGTATCTAAAACAAGTGTTTGAACAACGTCTGAAGACGATTGAATTCCTGCATTATGTGACTGAGCATGAAAAAGAGTATATTTCTAATAATGAAAAATCTTCTATGATTTAATAATCTGAAATATGAAAAACACACTTTTGATTTTGTGACAAAATCAGAAATATCTATCAAGTTTAATTTGTCTGCCTCTTTTATCGCAGTACCTCCATTCATTTCTCTTTCCACACTTCTGACGGTCATTTACGTTCTGGTGCAAAGGTAATTACGGTATTTAACGCAGATACAAGGTTAAGCCGGTGGTTTTGTAGAAAATCTCCAGCCCTTCGGGTAGTATTTTATACAAAAACCTTGTATCTGCTAATACCTACCTTTTATAGCACCTGAAACGAAAACGACCGAAGTGAAAGAAAGACGCATAAAAAAAATGTCGGATATACGAGAGGCAGATATCAAAGGTTGAAACTCAACTCTCTCAGCTCTAGAATCCGCATAAAATTTTTAACTATTAAACTTGTGAGATATGAAAGGTACTGAATTATTCAAGGCTGCTATCCAAAACTACTTGGAGTATAGAGCAATGACAGACGATTTGTTTGCACCACGATACGCAAATCCGGCAAAGAACATTGACGATTGCATAACCTATATACTTAATGAAGTTCAGAAAAGCGGAATGAACGGATTTGATGATGATGAAATCTATTCTATGGCTATGCATTACTATGATGAAGATGATATTGAAATCGGAAAGCCTATCAGTTGTAAAGTAATGGTAAACCACCATGTTGAACTTACTGAAGAGGAAAAGCAGAACGCACGCAGAAAGGCTATTGAGCAATATCAGCAAATGGAACTCAATAAGTTACAGAGCAGAGCAAAACAGAAATCATCTGCAACTCAGACAACCAATGTTCAACCCTCATTATTTGATTTTTGATTATGAAGCCGAAAACACGTATCCAGTCTGAAATTGTTACATTATCAAAAATGACTGAAAAGTATATCAGAGAAACAAAAGGCATACGCATACAAGCATTGTTTCAGCCATATTGCACGTATGACGAGTAAGGGAATTGTGACTTGTACCGATTGTGGTCATTCTTGGAAGGGTGAAAATATCCCTTCCTCAGACCATGCGGAATGTACTTGTCCTCATTGTGGAAGTAAATTGGATTATCATCATATAACGGATTCTTGAAGTTTTTCCCCGGTCGGAAATCTATCCGAAGATAATATTTGAAAACATCAAGTCCCCTGTTAGTACGGTCCAGTATTTCTTCCTTGTTTATCATTTCGTCTGTCTTTACTCATGTAACTGTTTAGAATTATGTTGTCCTTGAACTCGCTGAGTCTTCTTAAAGCTTCTTCCTTTGGCATTGCCGGTACTTTAATCTGATAACATTTAATTCCCACAAAAAGTGAATTGTAGAAATATCTTACGTCGCCGGATTCAGCATATCTGTATCTGATTATGCCTTTCTTTCTCCATCTATATAGCGTGGACTCAGATATGGCAAGTGCTTCCATCACATCTTTTGAACTGAGTTCTAGGGCATCATCTATTTCTTTACTTAGGGTAGTTGAACGCTCGATATAACTCTCAATACGGTTCAGCTGCTCTTTCAGGCTTTGAAAGGCTTCACTATCAATGGTAATTACTTCCATACTTTACTATTATTGGTGACCTAATATTTTAAATGCTTCATAAACTCTGTTCAAGTCTTCTTTGGAATCTACATTAAGAGAAATGCTAAGTGAAATCTTCCTTTCTTTGGATTCACTTGCATCACATGCAAACAGCTCACCAAGAGTGATGTCTAAAATATCGCAATATGCCTGTAATTGCTCTACTTTTGCAGAACTACAGTCTGTTTCAATTCTGGATACTGTAGATGGTGAAACTCCCATGTTTTCAGCGACATACTCTTGTGAATAACCCTTTGCATCCCTTAATTTCCTAAGTTTCTGACTTATCGTTTTCATATAATGTAAATTTAGGAAAGACATCCAATAGGTTATGTTTCGCTATATGCAAAAAAATGCATCGTTTGCAACATATAATTCGTCATATGCATAATGATGTCGTTAATCAATATAATATTCAATGAAGATGTGAGTGTAGAAGGATATAAATCTAATTCTGTTCTTGTTTGTTTCTTAAATATTATTGTTCTCATATTGCAGACTAATTTGTTTTTAGCAAAAGTCGGAATATGTGAATGATAAAAAGTCATGGTTTATACCATCATGGTAAAAATAAAATAAAGGCTTATTTCTTTTATTTTGGCTTATAAAGTAGAGTAATTCTATGTACAGTAAATACAAATAAAAAATACCATGTTGGTATAAACACGGTATTTTATTATACGAAATTTATGAGGTCTTATCTTATATCATCCTCATCCATTCTTTTAGTAAGATTTTCTATCAGTTTATTTAAATAGGAGGTACGATCTTTACGTTCTTTCATAGCTATATAAGCATCATAGTAACCTCCTAAATCTATATTGAACATAGCACTAAGATAATTCATAAACTCTTTTATTTCAATATTTCCGTGGTTTATATCCCCAGAAGAAACAAATGCATATCCAAGTTCTATTAATGCTGCATTTTTTTCCTGTAAAACGAATGGGTATTTTAGTGCTGATGCTCTGGTATTGCTTTTTCTATATAGCTTTCGTTTTCGAGCTTCTGCAACTTTTTTATTGAGATAAATACGTAGCATTTCGTTGGCAAGTATTTTCGCTACTTTATAATCGTATCCAGTTGAGAAATTAGGATCTTTGTCTAATTGCGCACTATCTGTATATAGGCGGATATCTGTATTGCCACGTAAAAAATAATGTTCATCATAAATTGTTGAATGTGAACGATAATATTGATAAAAGTCTAAATTACGATTGAAGAAATATGTTAAGTTATCCAGTTCTTTATTGATATATAATTTTATAACCTCATTACTACCAGTTGGACATTGCGCTTCAATACGGTATATCTTATGAAAATATAACAATCGGCTTAATAATTCCGGTTTCTGATTTTTGGAAAAAAAATATTTCTTCTTCTTTTGACGAAAACACATATGTTTGTAGTTGGTTTCTTAAATCGGTTAGAATACCTTGTAAGTGATGTACCATTGAAAGAGAAGTTTCGATAATATTATAACTATAGAGGTCGATTTTTGAAATATCGACCTCTACTTGTTTTAATATTTTATCAACCCTATCTTTCATCTTATTTTGAAACTACAGGAATGCAAATATCTACGATCCATTTCTTTTCTGGATGTGTTTCGTGATTATTCAAATATACTTCAAAAGGTAAACCACAACATCGACAACCATGTTCGTCTATTAGGCGAAACATACATTCCCAAGAAGTTTGGAATTCATCCCATAAAATTTCAAAATGTCCTACGGCATATTGTCCGGCAGGAATAGTGTAAGCACTAATTTCTCCGTCTGTCTTTACCGGATTTTTGACTATCAAACAAGCATCCGATATACGTTTTTCTTCTGTTGTTATATTTGGATCATCATGGTAAATGGAAGCTAAATGAAATTCTTCTGTTGTTACTAAACCTTTGGGATATGCCCAATGTAATAGTTTTTCAAATGACTTCTGCATGGTAGTATATGTTCCATAATGACGACAGTACACTACATGAATTGCGCTCAAATGTTTGATTTCAAAATTACAAATCATAAATTTATCTCCTATTTTTAATGTTTTACGCTGACAAAAATAGTGAGAGTATGAACGGCTTTGTTGACTAATTATGTGTTCTAATGTACGATTCTTGCTATCTTTTTGTCGAATTTTGTTTCTGTAAGTCTCGGCAGTTATACCAAAATGTTTTTTGAAGTTACGACAAAATACATTAACGGAGTTAAAACCATATTCAAGAGCAATATCTGTAACTGGCTTTTGCAAATCGTTCTGCAATTGAATAGCAGCTTGTTCTAGTCGTTTTCGCATGATATATTTAGCTAATGGTTCACCCATTACACTAGTAAAAATACGGTGAAAGTGATAAACTGATAGATTTGTTTGGTGTGCTAATAATTGTATATCAAGTTTTTCATCAATATGGGTATTGATATAATCTAGAACAACATTAATTTGTTTTGTATATTGAGCTAAATCATTCATTGTATAATCATATTTATTATATATTTCTTTAACTGAGATATTTTAAATGTATAATGTTCAAACTCTTAAATATTATGTTTTTTCAATATAGTAGATTTCTGCAAAAAAATCCTCATATCAAATAAAATTTAATGATGAGTGTATTTCATTTACAGAGCAATTTAATAGGGAAGATGCTTTGCTAATAGATATTATCTCTTGAGATATAGCCTTATAAACCAATCCTAAGAACCGGTAACTTTGCTCTTGAGGATAACGTGTTTTCTTAATCTGTTCACTAAAATAGGTAGAATTTTTTTTCTTGATACAGTACCCTTTATATCTTTGTTCAGTGATAATACCTACCTCTTTTGCTTTATACATGAGTGTATCAATGGATATGCCAAACTGCATTTGGATAAATATGAGTTCTTGCAATGATATATCTTTTCTGGATATGCCTATAAGTCTGATAAACTCCGAGGTCGGTATAAGCATTTCGTTAACGAAGACATTGCATAACTTTTCTCTTTCCTTATCCTGTAGCTCTTGGGCAAAGTTTAATAATAGATATCCTAATTCATACAAGGCTGTGAATCGCTGTCTTTCTGCTGTTGCATTTTTGTTAACGATGATAAAAGGAGTCGTTTTATTTATAAATCCACTTAATCCGTCAAATTCAACTTCTGCATCCAGATGTACTACCTTGATACCATTTTCTTCAAGAAGGAAAGTAATATTGCTGATAGCATCTTCTCCCAGTTTCAAGTCATTTCGTAATCTACAAGCTACAGTGATTGCGTCATTCTTTTCCTTAATAATATCTTTATAAACTATATGAAAAGAATTTTCCATATGCAACAGATTTTCTATTTCCATATATCTCTCTATTTCATCTATAACCTTTTCCTTAATGCTTTTTAATGACGATGCTTTAAGTTTACTCTTTTTCCTAAACTCAATGTCTTCTACTGTCACATTATATGGACGAAAGAAAAATCCACATTTACATTAAGTGCTTTGGATAAGGCGATAAGTATAGTGCTCTCAGGCATCATTATACCTTTCTCATATTTTGAGATAGACTGTTTCGATACGATATTATTAATTTTTTCGCAAAGACCATCCATAGATAGACCATTCATAAGTCTGGCACTTTTAAGTCGCTGTGAAAATATCTGTTTCATGATTTTCATTATTTTATGGTCACAAAGATGGTAGTTTTTGTTTGATTTGTCAACCTTATTAAAGTTTAATTTGGAGAAAGATACTTTATTGTAAGATTTCTTATATATTATGGTACTTGCATCTTGTATTAAAAGTGTGGCAGAAAGTTTTGGAAAATATTTATTATTAATTATTGGGCTTTGCTCGAAAAAGATTTTCATTGGATCGTAAATTAGCATTGATGAGGTTGTCAATAAAGGTATATTAGATATTGGGCAATATTACTACAAAAATGCCAAAGAAGAGAACCTTAATAACTGTAAAACTAATAGATATACAGAGTTGAATGGTTCGAATTATAGTGAATCAAAGTTTTATATGGCTTATGTAATACAATTCTTTATATTTAAGAATCAATCATTTGTATTAAGTTTTTATTTCAAAGAGGATTGATCGGTAAAAATAAAATGTTTCTCTTAAAAAACGTAAGTTGAACAAATTGTACCATCATTTAAAATCTTACTCTCCATCAGTTTTAAGTCCAAATTAGGTGTATCAGGAAAAAGTTTTATACCATTTCTTAATAGTTTAGGGACTGTATAGATTGTAATGCAATTTATTAGCTTAGCTTTTATTAAAGTCGTTATTAAACTACCTCCACCGACTACTAACAAATCTGTTTTATGTTTCAATTTATAAATCTCATCTAGTAGTTCGTTTGTTAAGAATTTTACTCCACAATTTGGCGTTACGTTAGTATTATGATGTGAAGCCACAAAAGTTTGCTTGTCTTTGTATGGCCATGATCCCCAATGCTCAAATATATAGTGGTAGGTGTTAGCTCCCATAAGTAATGTATCGGCTATGGCATACTGCTTATTAAGAATTGATTTAATTTCAGAAGGAAGCCATTCTAATTCATTGTCTGAAGTAGCAATAAATCCATCAAGAGATACGGCAATGTGTGCTTTAATCTGTTTCATGTTACTTGTAATTAGACAGTTGAACAATATGTTTTACTGTTCACCAGTGTCCAAAAAAGAAGCGTGGTTCTCACACTGCTTCAAAGCGAGGTACTGGCATACCCAAATGAGGAAACAGGCAAGACCACGCTATGACAAAGCATAGCATATCCTGCGCTGAATATCCCCTCATTTTGAAAAGTGCCAGTTTTCGCTTTGGGACGTTCGGCGAACGTATATGTTATATATAAAGACGAAATTCCGGAAAATTCCGTTAAATCGCCGTTATTCTCTTATGTAAGTTTTGCAAAGTTAACAAAATACAATAACATATCCTATTATGAAATAAGAAATATTGTTTTATATTGCATTACATGGATCAAAGCCCACTTAGTGCAAGGTGCAAGCCTCCTTATATATTAAGGGGCTTGCACCTTGCACTAAAAGTGTAGCAGAGAGCCTTGGAAAATATTTATTATCAATCATTTGGCGTTTAGTTCGAAAAAGATTACCTTTGAACCGTGAATTAGTGATGACGGAGGTTGTCAACAAGGGTTCATTAGAGATTTGGCAGTTTTGCTACAAAAATGCTACAGAAAGAAGTCTTGACAAGTGTAAAACTAATTGATATACAGAGTTGAAGCTGAAAGGTTCGAGTTCCCCAGCTTCCGCAACGACCTAAGAAATTAGGAGGAAAGAAATAGACAAGTCCCGTAAAATCAATGTTTTACGGGACTTTTTTATTTATCCGACGGACAATCGAAAGACACTAAAATGCCTACTTCTGACAAAGTTCCGTTACCAAATCGTTACTAAAAATCAGCCTGTAAAAATAGTAACGATTACAAGCCGCAAAACAAAATGTAATTTAATCTCAAAACGTTTTGTATGATTACCACTTTTATTAACTAAAAACGAAATGTGATTTTTATAGTTAAATTATACACTATATAAACAATATGTTTACTACCACTTAAATAGTAATTAAATAATACTCAAACATCTTCTAATATTAATATAAGATTAAATTAAATCCATCCAAGGCACATAGATTCCTTTTTCCATAATATTACAAGCCTCAAAACGAATTGTGACTTTCCTTCTTAAAAATACAAGAAGCTAAGAGGTTAATTTACCTCCTAGCTTTATATATACTTTTAAATAGTATTTAAATATTACTTAAATACAATGCTATTCTTTTGGGTATAGCATTACATCTGTATAAGTGGAATTATAATTCATTCTTGCATTAAATTCCGCTTTATTGGCATTCTTAAAAGGATTGCCAATATTAGGATGATTGCCCATCCGCCCTACGCTGTAAAATTAAAGGCTTTCAGCCAAAATTCATATAGGAATATAGCTTTTTCTGCTCCAAGAGATATTACATTTACGCATGCAATTTGTAAGCAAAACACATTACTCATACCCTATTCCACTATATAAAACAATAAAAATACTATTTAACACAATAATATTTGCTTACATAATGTTAGTTTATATCTTTGCGATATAATAATAACAACTAAATATTAATGCCTTATGGAAAATATCAAAAATACAAGAACAGAACATGATTTGCTGGGAACAAGAGAACTTCCGGCAGACGCACTATATGGAATACAGACACTGAGAGGTATTGAAAATTTCTCAATAAGTAAGTTCAAATTGCAGGATTATCCTCTTTTCATTCACGGACTGGCATATACAAAACTTGCTGCTGCAAAAGCTAACAACGCTTTAGGTTTAGTTAGCGACGAACAACTGAAAAGCATCGAAGCTGCATGTAAAGATATTCTCGACGGAAAATATCACGACCAGTTCCAGGTGGATATGATTCAAGGTGGAGCCGGAACAAGTACCAATATGAATGCCAACGAAGTAATTGCTAACATAGCATTATTGCATCTTGGAAAGAAAGCTGGAGAATATGAATTCTGCTCACCTCACGACACAATAAACCGCTCGCAGTCAACCAACGATGCTTATCCAACAGCTATCCACATGGGACTTTACGCAAGCCATCTTAAATTCTTACCGCATCTTGAAGCTTTGATTGAAGCTTTACAGAAAAAAGGTGATGAATTTGCTCACATTATAAAGATGGGACGCACACAGCTGGAAGATGCCGTGCCGATGACACTTGGACAAACTTTCTATGGTTTTGCAAGTATCCTGAGAAATGAAATAAAACATCTTAACGAAGCTGCGGCAGATTTCCTTGTTGTGAATATGGGTTCAACAGCCATTGGTACAGGAATATGTTCCGAACCGGGTTATGCTGAAAAGACTATCGAAGCATTGAAGGAAATAACAGGTTGGGAAGTAAGTCTTGCCGATGATTGGGTAGGCGCGACTTCCGATACTTCATGTATGGTGGGTTATATGTCTGCACTGAAAAGAGTAGCTGTTAAAATTAATAAGATATGTAATGACTTGAGATTACTTGCCAGCGGTCCGCGTTGCGGATTCGGAGAGATAAATCTTCCCGCACGTCAGCCGGGTTCATCAATCATGCCGGGAAAAGTAAATCCGGTAATACCTGAAGTTATGAGCCAGATTGCTTTCAAGGTCATGGGAAATGAACTTTGTGTAACTATGGCAGGCGAAGCATCACAAATGGAGCTCAACGCTATGGAGCCGATAATGGCACAATGCTGTTTCGAATCTATTGATTTATTGATAAACGGTTTCGATACTTTGCGTACATTGTGTATCGACGGAATCACCGCAAACGAAGAAGCTTGCCGCAATGAAGTTAAGCGCAGTATCGGTGTTGTAACAGCTCTGAATCCGTATATTGGTTATGATCACTCAACTTATATTGCAAAGAAAGCAATGGAAACAGGACGAAGCGTTTACGACCTTGTTCTTGAAGAAGGAATTCTTACTCAGGAAGATTTGGATACAATCCTTGATCCTAAGAATATGATTAAGCCGGTGAAGCTGGATATAAAGGCTAGAAAATGAACTGAAATTAATCCTGACAAGCACGGAAATATTTTGGCTGAAAGCCTTAAATTATATAGTACAGGCCAATGCCCTGTATTTCAGGGCGTATTTGGTATGGGGTATTCAAAACGTAGGGCGCTGCCCTACGTTGTAAAATTAAAGGCTTTCAGCCAAAATTCATAATTGAAACATGTAAAGATCCGTCAAAAGAGTGTTTTGAAGGCGGAGATTTTAATAAAGACATAAATGATGATTGGTTTATATTATCAGCACTGAAATCCGGTTATGACATTCAAAACATTGTAGTGATTAGTTCTGATAATAACTTATTATTAAAAGCAAAAGAGAATGGTCTGGTACATAGAAAGATGCCAGAAACATACCTTATTAAAGAAGAACTATCAGAAGAAGAGAAAGAAATCAAAGCATTGAAGCAGGAATTGGAGTAATATAAAAATAGACAGCCTAAACCTGCTATTAGATTTAGTAATAGTGAATCTCGTATTTTTTATTTTATAGTGCCATTTTGCAATCATCCCCAGCATAATTAAAAATCACATCTTAGTCAAGTTCTGCTACAATTTTGCTACAGATACAAGTTTCAAATCAAATTGTTATTTCAAAAAGATAAATGAAAATGACTATCAATATGAAAAAATGAGAATTGATATGAATATGGAGAAAGTGATACGCTTTAAAACAATGATCGAATACTGCTACCTGTATCCTGATAAAATAATAATGACCTCAAACGGCAATCCAGAAAAGGTTAATTCAAGAAAGAGGAACAAACGCTACGAAAACACATGGTTCTCTATACCATAACCGGGCTACTACTCGCATGGCTGGCCTATATGAACAAAGATCACCTACCATGTGTCTTTGGCTATGCCTGACAAGCGCATGGTTATTGTTCTATGTCCTGAGAAGCATCATTCTCAAAGTATCAAGTACAGCGATAATAGAACGGGACAAGAGACGTTCAGTCCGCTTCCAGAAAGGAGTAAGATACCTGACACGCTCCCAACTTATTGACTTGCTTAGTTCTTATTTTGGATATAATGTAAAGCTTTTTCCATCACAACATCTTTACCTTTCAAGACTTCTTGCAAAGTGGGTATAACTTCTATATCTGGAATAATTCCTTTTTCAACAAAAGGTTTCATACTGTATGGGAATAGTGGCCTAAGTGTGCATATACGTGCTACAGCACCATGAGGTAGTTCGATAACAAGTGGAGCTCCCGTGGAGCCGGCTGTTTCTTCTCCAATCAGAACAGGTCTGTTGGGCATCTCATAAATATTTATAAGAAAGTCTTCACATGCAGAAAAACTATTGTTATCAATCAATATGGCAACAGGACAACTCAAGACCTTTATTCCTTGTGGTTTCGTTATTAGTTCAGGAGGTTCATTCTTATAAGCTTTATACAAATAAAAATCTTCATATTCTTTTCTATAATTACCTTGTGAGCGGCCATAACCGGAGTTTATTCTTGTCTGAGCGCCAAAAGAACGTATTGTATCGGCTTGTGTAAGGTACATCTGTAGCCTCCATGCCACATCAGTCCTTCCACCTCCATTTCCTCTCAAGTCAATGATTACCCCACGACATTGACGTGCATTGATTTCGGCCATAGCCTTATCTATGTCATTGCATACTGACTCGGGTATGAAACGGCGAATATTCAAAAAGGCAATATCATCTTTCCAATTTAATGTTACAGCCTTGCTAGTATGAAAAGAATACTCGTCTTCAGGCAACCATACATCGTCATTTTTGCGAATAGCTTCCCCATTGCGTACGATATTAAAAGTCTTCATTTTACCATCCCTGCATATTGCTTTTCCACAGATGGAACTGCCTTCCAAACCATTTAACAATAAACGACCAGCCTGATTCAACCTATATTTCAATGTCGAACCTGTGAGGTATGGCAACACAAATTTTTCCACATATTGCTCTGTAGGCAATCCGTCAATCTCTACAATTTCGGCACCAAGCAAGTCTGGATCAGAATAAGGACAATCCTTTTTATATTTAATGAAATAATATTTCCCGCCAATATATTTCGTTCCGTAATTAGGATAGTCCGTTTCTTCATAACCTGAATCCGGGTAATCAAATAAGTTGGTATGAGCATCATTAAAACGATTTAAAAAGCAATCAAGCTCTTTATAATACGAAACGTCGTCTTTAGTGTCTATTACGCGTTTCATCGTTTCTCGGTAAAGGCTATCTAAATCAAACCCCAGACGGTCTATATTTACAAAATTATATTTAAGTTCTGACCAAAGAAGACTCAATCCATAAATTTTATCTTCCAATGTGTTTATTGATTTTATCTGGGATTGCGCCTGAATCGAAACTGGTAATATAACAAATGACAGCAAAAATAATAAACTCTTTCCCTTCTTTATAAAAATCGTGAATTTATCAATCATAGTTCATAAAATAGATTGTCAGTGTATTTAATTACAAAGTTATCACTTTTTTCTATGCCTAAAGGAAAGACTCTTATATTTTTGCCCGTCAATTAAATATTGTGGTTCACGACCTCACCACTTTCCTTTCTATTTTTATAAATACGTACCTATGTTCCAATTTTCACAAGATAATGATAATAATGGACATATTTCTCCCGCTATTACAGAAGTACAAATCGAATGCAGAAAGAAGATGAATACCATATTTACGGCTTATCTAAAGGTTTTATGACTTATCCAGCAATTTTATGACCTGACTATAGAATATTTGTCTGCTAAAAGTATGCTTTGCTCATTATTAGGTTTTATTGTTTGGCGACAAAAATTTAACGAAAATGGGCTGCAAAATTTTATCTGATAGCTATACAAGAAAAATATATCCTTTTCCGTATCTTTATCAAACATAAAAATACATAGAGTATTGCCAGTTTTCAAAGATAAACCTATTCGAAATTAGAGTTAATCATTGTCAATAACGGCTCTACTTAAGATACAGAAATATATCCGATTACCAGTACTAAGCAATAGCACTCTATCAATCAACTTTACAACAGAAAAGTTATGAGTATATTGCTTATTTACTCCCAAATGATTATTATGAGAATGCATATTTGAAAATACTAATAGATATATCATTATGAAACGCCTATTTTTGTTATCCTGTTCGCGATAGCAACAACTAACTATACATAATCTTCACAGCAGAATGCAGTCTTACCGTGAACTACTGAAACATCCAGATAGCAAGAAGAAGCAAATGGCTTATTTCAAGGCTTTCCCCAATACATGACGGAATATAACCTATCAGTTTATTCCGAATGATAAAAAAGGAAATCCCCATACGTTGTAGGTCACAAGCATATGCATGCTTTTGAATATAAACTGAATCTTCATTCCGGATTTTTTATATTACAAGAAAACTGGTGAGCATTGTAATCGGAGCAAGAATAGATTTGATGCAGCCAATTATATAAAAGACCGGCATCCTGAAGACGCGCAAATAATGAAGGATGCTTTCAAATATTTTTATAATGGGGTAAACTTTTTCTCTGTCAGCTATTTGAATGCTGAGTGAGGGTGAAATGGATTTGTAATAATTGCGAGAAGATGTGTCAATACTTAATTTTAGAGAAGAGAATTTTCAAATTAAAATTAGACATATTAAAAACAAAATAAAGAATCATACCATCACTCAAAATAATTTAACTCCGGAAGTTAGATAAAAAACTTTCGGGGTAACTTTACCGCAATAATTTCATATATCAAAAAGGCAACCAAACAACCAATTGAGTATCAAATCTGTCAAATTAATCTATTTTCTCTATCAGCATATTCTGAAGATTTTCGTCAAATAGAACGCAATGTTAATGTCAATTTCGTTTGTAACTATTTATATTGCAATCTAATATTCCCCAACAGTTAAATAAGTGTACTTATATTAAGAATTAAAAGCATACAAACACCTTGATATTTCATCAAAAACATCCTGATAAGTGTAACCATTCTATTTTCCGCCACGACAATTTTATCGGCTGTTTTTCAGCCGATAAAATAAAAATGTCCGCAAGAAAATAGTTTAGTTTTAACATTCCGATTTATAAAAACATGGCAGAAGGACCTTCTTGTCGCAGTCCTTACCATGAAGAATACATTCAAACAAGTGCTTCAGGTAATCCTGAGGGGCTATATCATTAAGCTTGCAGCTTTCTATCAGAGAAAAGATGAATGCCGAGTTTCCTGCTGCATCCTCACTGCCTATGTTCATACAGTTCTTGAGCAGCAGCTTTACAGGTTTCATCCTTTGCTCACAGAGGTTGTTCGATATTTCCGCAGAACCGTCCTTGAGGATATTTTTCAGGGATTTCCACTGGTTTATCGTATAGTTCACAGCCTTTCTCATCAGTTCGTTTGCCATGAGTTTGGTATCCTGCATCATCATGACCACCTTATGATGGATACGTTCAAGAATAGGTCTCGTAAGCTTAAGTCTTTTTTCCTTAATCTGCTCACCGCTGAGTTTCATTGTGCGGAACAAGTCTTCATTTCTGAACATATCACCGATAGGGTCTATTATATCCATCGCAGTTCTGTCTGATGGCAAGGCATCGACCCACAG
>ENA-OQET01000267-OQET01000267.1-human-gut-metagenome-genome-assembly--contig:-NODE-267-length-29092-cov-3.332160_pt1 | contig 29092 bp, 35 predicted proteins | sample MGYA00242800_ERZ504645 | MGnify/ENA primary metagenome ERZ504645 (study PRJEB26092, sample SAMD00036308) | human gut metagenome | host: Homo sapiens | study: EMG produced TPA metagenomics assembly of... | reverse complement strand
TATAGATTTTTTAATCTTCTCCAAAGCTGCCGGCCTGTATTCCGCCTGCGCGGCCCGGTAGCTTAAATAGACCGTCCTCTCCTCCCGGTCAACTCTGGTGATTTTTACATTATAACACCGTTCCAGGAGATACGTTGCGCCAAAAATTCCCTTATAAAGCGTGGACTCCTCAGTCGGCATGATCAGCTGAACATCCCCGTCATATGCCTGCAGCCCTTTTTCCTTAATTTCCTGGGTAAACCGGATGTCTGTCAAAAGTTCTCCCTTTTCCATCAGGTATTCGTACTGGAGCAATTCGACATATCGTTTGCATAAAAAACGTATTAAACGTTTCACTAATTTCATAAAACGGATACGTATGAATGCATACAACCAATAATGCCGAAACATATTTAGCAATATCAATTGCGGCATATTTTCTTTTCACCTTCATAATCTACCTCTTTTCTAAACGTGGCACACGAGCAGCAATAGCGCTCATCGTTTCATTGTTGATGGTCTTGGCTAAACGACTAATCGTATCAATCGTAACTCTTTCCTGTCCCATTTGACCAACAAAAACAACAAATATCTCCTTCTTTAACATTTTCTACATCTGTTACATCAACCATGCATTGATCCATACAGATATTCCAATCACTTTACAATGTTTACCGTGAATCAACACTTCAAATCCCTGATTGCTTAAAAGACGAGGGATCCCATCGGCATATCCAATTGATACAGTTGCCACTTTGGTTGGTTTTGTGGCTATAAAATTACGCCCATAACTAACACTTTGACCTTCTTGGATCCATTTTACCAAAGAAACATTGGCATAGATTGACATGATCGGAATAAAGTCTGGAATTCGAAAGAATAGGAATTTGATCATCACTTGTAACACCCATATACAACAAAACCAGGGGACGGCAATAATCCATACCAAGGTCCATATAATTTAAAATTCCATAGCTGTTTTGAATATGTTTGATTCCGCAATCAATACCTTCTTTTTTAGATTGTCAATGACTTCTTTAAACAAGCGAATCTGATTTTCGGTAAATGTACGACTATCCACTCCCAGATCATCACTAACTGGAAAATGCGAAAAAATTCCTTCTACACTTAAATTAGATAATCTATATTCTGCAATGATCTGATCCATATGCTTATCTTGATCCTGATATATGATACCAGTTCTACACATTCCTGTATCAACCTTGCAATGGCAGCGAATCATCGCGTCGTTCTCTTTTGCAAATGCATTTAATTTTTGAGCATACTCGAAAGAGACCAGTGACTGTACGATATTCTTTTCGTATAAGTAATGAAAATGTTCAACAGGTGTATATCCCAAAGATCAAGATATCTTGATCAATTCCATTTTCTCTTAAATTCAAAGCTTCATCAATGCTGGAAACGCCAAAGAAATCAACGCCCCACTTAGCCATTTGTCTTGCACAAGCTACATCTCCATGACCATAGGCATTCGCCTTAACGATTCCCATGATTTTGGTTTTTCCCACAAGCTTTTGAATTTCATCCAAATTATGATTGATTGCCTTATAATCAATTTCACACCAAGCACGGCTATAACTCTTTAACATGCTGAAATCGTCCTTTGCATTGCTAGATCGATCAATTTATCAATTAAATCACTGAATTCAATTCCAGCTTCTTTCATCATAGATGGATAACGTGAAGTGGCGGTAAAACCTGGAATCGTATTCAATTCATTTAAGATAACCTCTTTTTGAGGCGTTACAAACATATCCACACGAGCCATACCACAACAATTCATAGCTTTATATGTTTTAGCTGCTAGGGCCTTAGCCTTGGCAAACGTTTCTTCATCGATTCGTGCAGGGCAGATGATTTCAGCCCCTTTCATCTCATATTTTCCTTCAAAATCAAAAATTCCTCCAGAAATTTGAATCTCATCACAGCTGCCAGTAAACACTTCTTCATTTTCCCATAACAGCACAGCCAATCTCAAAGCCTTCAATTGCTTTTTCAACTAAGATCTTGCCACGGCCATCATAGAAGAAAGCATCTTTACAAGCCTCTTCAAATTCTTCTTTATTCTCTACTTTATGAACACCATAACTACTTCCGGCATTACATGGTTTTACGATCCAAGGTAGGGAGATCTTTTCCTGGATCATTTCAAATGAAGGATTTTCTTCATTGGCTTTTAAACAAACATAATCAGCGCAAGGTATGTTAGCTTCATCACATAAAATATGCATGATCTCTTTATCCATAGAAATTGCACTAGACATTACATCACATCCAACATAATGGATATTCATCAATTCCAATAACCCCTGCACACATCCATCTTCCCCATTTTTTCCATGTAAAACAGGGAATACACAATCTAATTCTTTTACTGTATTCTTTCCATCCAAAGCCATGATTCCTTTATGAACCCATGCAGCTTTTGTAGCCTGAGGAATCCAATGATCATGTTCTATATCATCAATCGAACCATCATAAACATAAAATTGCCCATTCTGGTCGATACCAATCATAGTAATATCGTATTTTTCATCATGAATCTGTCTTAAAAAAGAAGCAACAGAGTGTAAAGAAACAGAATACTCACTACTCTGTCCACCAAAGACAACACCTAATTTCAACATATAATTTACATCTCCTTCAATTTATCCACAATTTCATCCATATGCATTGCACGACTTCCCTTGATCAAGATTGCACAATCTTCATTTAGTAAATGTTTTAGTTCCTCAACGATTTCATCCTTTGTTTCAAACCATTTAGATTCAATATTTGTACATGCTTTAATCGTATATTTACTTAAAGGGCCCGTCGCATAGACTGTATCCACATTTTTTTCAACTGCATAGCATCCAATCATCGCGTGCAGATCGTTTTCTTCTGGTCCTAAATCTAACATATCCGCCAATACGGCTATATGTTTTTTTTGCCTGTACTTTCATCAAGGTATCAATTGCCGCCTTGGCACTTTCTGGATTGGATTTATATGTATCATCAATGATCTTTGCATCATGAACCTTTAAAAGCGCTGTACGCATCTTCGTCATTTCCAAATCTTTTAATCCTTTTAAGATTGATGATGTCGAGATTTTCTGATCCAATGCCACATAAATACAAGGTAAAGCATTTTTTGCCTGAAAATCTCCAAGTGCATTTAATGTGATTTTATCAGTTAAACTTGAACAATAAAACTCAATTCCATTTTCTGTATAATCAATAGATGAAATAATGGAAATATCTCCATTAAGCCAAAAGAAACCAGACGTTTAGATGGATCAATATCCATCTCCAGCAGGCATTCCTGAATTTCCGGACTTTCTTTGTCATATAAGAAAAAGTACCTCCTGGTTTTAGATTCTCTAAAATTTCTAACTTTGCCTGAGCAATTTGTTTCTTTCCTCCAAGATTTTCCATATGAGCACTGCCAATTGTTGTGATAATTGAAACATCAGGGCGTGCAATATGTGTTAAGAAATCAATTTCACCCTTATTTTCCATTCCCATTTCTAGAATGGCAACTTCTACATCTTTATCAAGATCTAACACTGTTAAAGGAAGCCCAATTTCATTATTACGATTTCCTTGTGTTTTTTGTGTTTTCTTTTCTTGAGAAAAAATACTATATAACATATCTTTACAACTTGTCTTGCCATTGGAGCCAGTGACTCCAATAACCAGACAAGATAAAGTATTTAAATAAGCCTTAGCTAGATTTTGTAACGCTTCCAGTGTATCGTCAACCAAGATACACGTTATATCTTCAGGATATGGTGTGTGATCTTTTTGCCACAACGTTGCTTTGACTCCTTTTTGAATCACGGAATCAATGAAAGTATGCCCATCCGCTCTTTGCCCAATCAAAGGGATGTAAAGGGCATTTTCTGTAATCTGACGAGAATCAATCCCAACCCCCTGGATCAAAGAAGTTTTATCTTCTCCAACTAGATCACAATTTAACATATCCGCAATTTCTTGAATGGTTTTTACGATCATTTCTATAAACCCCCATTTGGATTATATTATATCACACAACAATGCATTTTTTTCGAAAGATTATATACTTGCACAACTGCTTCCCATTTTTTTAAATAAAACTCCATTTTTGGGATGTAAAATCTATCTTTTATGGTATTTTCCCCCACAAAATACCTATTTTTTATCATTTTGACGCATTTTCACATAATTTTCACATATTTTTAGAATTGACTTGTGTTATACTTTTAATCAAGCAAGGAGTAGAAGGCCTTGCCGGTACGAATGATGTTCGTACAATTTTCTATCCCCTTAATTTTTGAAAAGTCAGGCACCCCCTTAGCCTGGCTTTTCATTTTTTTATCCATCTTTTCTAAAAGAGTATTATATAATAAATGGAGAAATTATGAAGAAAATCCAAGTAAAAGAATTGTGCATATCTGCTTTAGGAATCTGTTTGGTATTTTGTGCCACTTTCCTAATCAAGATCCCCAATGGATTTCAGGATATTTCAACTGTGGCGATGGAATGATCCTGGCCTTTGCCCCTTTTGTCAATCCATTGTTCGCATTTTTGATTGGTGGTGTTGGTTCAGCTATAGCCGACATTGTAAGTGGCTATGCAAGTTATGCCTTATTCACCCTTGTAATCAAAGGAATAGAAGGGTTACTTATCTCTATTTTGATTTCAAGATTTAAATCAAAAATCTTTGTTTTTTCCTTAGGTGCAATTTGGATGGTAATTGGTTATTTCATTGCCGACAGCTTTGTCAATCAATCCCTTTGGATTGCGGTATTATCTATGCCTATTAACCTCATCCAGGGTATCACAGGATGTATACTTGGATTCATTCTATATCCAATCTTAAAGAAAATTCATAAGGAGGAACAATAATATGTGTGTTTTCTGTTCTATCGTCAAAGGTGACATTCCCAGCAACAAATTGTATGAAGATGACATGGTAATTGCATTTTTGACATTAACCCTACAAGCTATGGTCATTGTCTTGTCGTTCCAAAAGAACATTGTGACTCATTCTTAGATTGCCCAACAAAAATTTTAGATCATGTTTTTGAAGTTGCACAAAAACTTGCGAATGTTCTAGAAGAAAAACTAGGTTGCAGATGGTATCAACGTATTGACAAACATTCATGAGGCAGCCGGACAGAGTGTAAATCACTTCCATGTGCATCTCATTCCTAGATATGCTAACAAAGATCATGATTCTGTAACGATTGAATTTGGTGAAATTGAAAAAGTTGATTTTGAAGATTTATTAACAAAAGTAAAATAAAAAAAATCGAGATCTGATATTCATATGCTCCTGTCAAATAGATAGGAGGCATATCATTTCAGGTAAAATACTCGGTTTTTATTTAGCTCTTTCCAACCATACATTCATATCCACATTTGTTGAGATTCCATCAATCTGGCCTGTATTGGTATATTGCCACATTCTAAATTCATCATTCATCTGCGGTATGGATAGATAAGCAGCATACCAAATTTCCTTATCTTGTATCTCTTCAAAATTCAAATGGGAATAAAGCCAGTCCAGGTTCCCATAAATCATGCTTTGATATCCATTTTCTTCCATGATTTCACAGAACCTTAGCGCAAAAGAAGTTTTTTCTTCCATGGTAAGAGAATTAATTCGTCCATTGACCACATCATAAATTTCCATATCAAACGCAATTGGATAATCAATTTGATATCTAGACACCATATCTAATACCAATTGGGCATCTTGCTCCAATTCTTCCATAGTAATTGCACTGGAATAAAAATAGACGCCGGTTTTAATACCATTGGCCGCTGCCTGCTGCATATTTTGATCAAAGTATTCATCTTGATGCTGCAAGGCCTTCTATTCCTCCACGATACCCGGCACGTATCATCGCAAATTCAACAGGTGTATTCGCTACTCTTTGCCAGTCAATTTCACCTTGATGACTAGATACATCAATTCCGTGGATCAATTCTATATCTTCACCAGAATAATTTATAAATCCATTATCCATGTAGAACAAAGAATTGTCTCGTGGAGCCTGATAAAACCACATTCTATATATCCCAGCACTCAAAAAAGTAACAAGGACCAAAAGATCACCATCAATAAGAACACTCGATCATAACGTATTCGTTTTCTTCTCATATTTTTATTCTATCATAAAACAAAGGTGGAACCTATTGCTCCACTTCTTCTTGTATATCTTCTGTATTCTGTTTATTTTGAATATATGCTTCTATATTCTTTAACAATTTCTTTGCTCGCCTTTGTGCTCTTTTGTTATTCAATTTTTCCATCATTTTAGAACTTTTGCCTTCAACCGTAAATTCGCTGATAAAATCTTCTGAATATCTAACAGTGATTTTTTCGTCTTCTAACGATTCAATCTTATATGTCATGATATCGTATCCAGTCGATCCTTCAAATTTCACTTTATAAATCGAAGGAGCTTCAAATTCTTGGATAACTACTCTTGAATTTTCTTTCTTTCCAAAACTATTTTTGAATTTTTTTGGAGTATGAAAAACCTTTCTTTAAATGGCTCTTTCGAATATTTTTTCCTGTTGCCTGACATGCATCATACACAACAGATTCAATAATCGCATCAAAGAAATCACTCGCGCTCACATTCAATGTTTCACTAACTTCTACCATTTTTCCATCCTCCAACAACATATATGATAAGTTTAATCCTTTCAATCTATCATTACAAGCTGATCCTTTTTAAATTCTATACTGAAAAGTCGAAGGATCACTTTTTGCGAATATTCAAGAGTAATTTTTTTTAAACTAAAATTTATAAATTAAGTTTCATATATATGGAAGTATCCATAGGACTATCATTATAACTGCTTATTTCATAAAATCCATACTTTTTTATACATATGTATTGCACTTTTCAGGAACGGGAGTGTATCTAACAGCATGTACGAATACCCTATTTTCTTTGCATCATCTATGATTTTTTCAACTAACAGATTACCTATTTTTCGCCCTATAAACTGAGGCCTTACATAGAGACGCTTCATTTCACAATTTTGACTGTCAATTTTTCTTAGCCCTATACAACCAGCTAATTTCTCATCACAATAAACCAAATATAATCTTCCATTAGGCAAACCATATTTGTTCTCCAAATGTTCCATTTCTTCACTATAATTTTGAATATCTAAATATTTTTGGAAAGAACTATCTTTTTCAATTAGCATATCCGTATACTCTGTAAATAGTTTACTTACTTCTTCAGCTCGATTATAAGCATATACTATTTTTATTCCCACAACTACTTGTCCTCCTACATTGTTAATTCTAGTTATCAAAATCTTCCCTAGTCTCTTTTTTCATTGTGATGCCTCCAACAAAAAATCCAATTTATAGAATTATTGTACTTTTATCCGTCTCTAATTACAGTATCAAACTTTTTAAAAAGATCACCCTTAAAAGGTGATCTTATTGAATTTGTGATTTTAGATAGGCAAAGATAAACTCGTCTAAGTCTCCATCCAATACGTTTTGTACCTGGCTTGTTTCACAACCTGTGCGAACATCCTTCACTAAACTATATGGATGCATGACATAACTTCGAATCTGGCTTCCCCACTCATTGGCTGCCTGAATGCCCTTAATTTCTGCCAGTTTCTTTTCTTGTTTTTCTATTTCTAATTGATAAAGTCTAGATTTTAAGATACGCATCGCTTCTTCGCGGTTTTCGTGCTGCGACCTTCCATTTTGGCAAGTTGAAACAATACCAGTTGGCTTATGTACGATACGAACAGCTGAGTCCGTTTTGTTAATATGCTGACCTCCAGCACCAGATGCTCTTTTTGTCTCTATGATCAAATCTTCTGGCTTTACTTCAATTTCAATTTCATCATTGAACTGAGGCATTACATCCAAAGAAGCAAAAGAAGTATGTCTTCTCGCCCCAGAATCAAATGGTGAAATTCGTACTAAACGATGTACACCTTTTTCTCCTTTTAGATAACCGTATGCCTTATCCCCCTCAACCAGGAAAGTAACACTCTTGATTCCAGCTTCTTCACCTGGTTGATAATCTAAAACTGTAACTTTAAAGCCTTTCTTTTCCGCATATCGTGTATACATGCGATATAACATGCTGGCCCAATCACAAGATTCAGTTCCCCCAGCACCTGGATGCAATTCTAGGATTGCATTGTTTTGATCATATTCATGCGACAAAAGCACTTGAATTTCAAAATTCTCAAAGTCTTTTGCCATAGCATCATATTCTTCTTCTGCCAAAGCCATAAGCTCTTCATCGAATACTTCCTTAATGGCATCTGCCGTTTCATCCAAAGACTTTAAAGTATCATCTAAAGCCTGATAGCTGTCGACAATTATTTTTTAGATTGTTACGTGTTCGAATTGCACTTTGAGCTTTCTTTTGATCGTTCCAAAATCCATCTTCCAAAGTTTTTTGTCTAATTCTTCAATTTGATTTTTTTATCAGCTAAGTCAAAGTGACTCACCTAGAGAATTTAACTTCTCCAGGTGAGTAGTCACTCCTTGTTTTAATTCATAAAGTTCCATTACGCTTTTGTCTCCCTACGAATTCTTACTTTTAATAAGAAGAAAGCAATTTCTCTATCGATACGTTTGTTCATATCTTCAAACATATCAAAACCTTCCTGTACATATTGCTGCAAAGGATTATTTTGTGCATAAGAACGTAAATAGATACCACTTCTTAATTTATCCATGCGGTCAATATGTTCGATCCAGTTTCTATCAATATTACGCAAGACAACAGTTTTTTCAAATGGCAAGAACTGCATCTTAACAGGTTCAATCTCTTTCTCATAATCATTCCAGATACGATCCAAACAATGAAGTTTGATTTCTTCATATTTCAAGCCTTCTAATTCCTGAGCATGAATAGCTCTATCTTCTGTTAAACCTGTCATCTCTAATGATTTACAAAGACCTGGAATATCCACTGTTTGTTTTTTCTCATCCAGAATATTTGCCTGTAATGTTTGATCCAATGTTTTTTCAAAAATCACATGTACCATTTCATGTACTTCTTCGCTTTCTAAGATGCGATTTCTTTGTGCATAGATGATTTCACGCTGACGACGTAATACATCATCATAATCTAACAATTGTTTACGCATATCAAAATTATATCCTTCAACACGCTTTTGCGCCATTGTGATAGATTTCGTAACAGCTTTAGATTCGATTTGTTCATCCCCCATTTTTTCAAATAGTTTCTGAAGTTTTTCGCCACCAAAACGAACCATCAAAGAGTCTTCCAAAGAAACAAAGAATCGAGAGAAACCTGGATCACCTTGACGTCCGCTTCGTCCACGAAGCTGATTGTCGATACGACGTGATTCATGACGTTCACTACCAATTACCGCTAAACCACCCAATTTACGTGATTCTTCTGTCAATTTAATATCGGTACCACGACCAGCCATGTTGGTTGCGATCGTTACAGATTTTGGACGCCCTGCCATTGCGACGATTTCTGCTTCACGAGCATGGTTTTTCGCATTCAACACTTCATGTGGAATGCCTTCTTTTTTCAACATTTCACTGATCAATTCACTCGTTTCTACCGCAATCGTACCAACCAGAACAGGCTGCCCTTTTTCATAAAGTGCTTTAACTTCACGAACAAGTGCACGATATTTATCATCTTTATGGGCATAAATTTCATCTGGCAAGTCTTTACGAATTACTGGACGGTTTGTTGGAATGACAACAACACGCATATTGTATGTAGAAAGGAATTCTTCCTCTTCTGTTTTAGCTGTACCTGTCATACCTGCTAGTTTTTCATATAAACGGAAGAAGTTCTGATATGTAATAGTTGCCAAAGTAGATGTTTCTTCTTTGATTGGCACACCCTCTTTTGCCTCAATTGCCTGATGTAAACCATCTGAATAAGCACGTCCAGGCATCATACGACCTGTAAACTGGTCTACGATCACAATTTCCTGGTTGTCGCTAACTACGTATTCAACTTCTTTCATCATAATATAGTTAGCGCGCAAAGCTTGATTGATATGATGGACAAGTTGAGTATGGTTGATATCATACAAGTTATCTAATTTAAAATACTTTCTGCTTTTTCCACACCAGCCTCACTTAACATGATCTGACGTGTTTTCTGATCAATATCATAATCACCTGAAATCAAAGTCTTTTCATGTGTAAATTTATCGGTTTCATATTCAGGAGCTTCTAAAGTCTTAACGAATTTATCGGCCTGGATATAAAGATTGGCAGTCTGTTTTTTACCCCCGGAAATGATCAATGGAGTACGTGATTCATCAATCAAAACAGAATCGACCTCATCAATAATTGCCATATGAAGACCACGCATTACACGATCTTTTACACTTGTTACCATATTATCACGAAGATAATCGAAACCTAATTCAGAGTTCGTTGTATATGTGATATCACATTCATAAGCTTCACGTTTTTCTCTTGCGTTTAATTCACGCTTATTTACACCTACTGTAAGCCCTAAAGCACGATAGATTCTCCCCATCCAGTCCGCGTCACGGCCAGCCAAATATTCATTGACCGTAATAACATGAACACCTTTTCCAGCTAAGGCATTTAAATAAACACACATCGTTGCGGTCAAAGTTTTACCTTCACCGGTTTTCATTTCGGCAATATCACCTTTATGCATTGCGATTGCACCCATGATCTGTACTTTATATGGCTTTTCACCTAATTGACGATAAGCCATCTCACGAGCTGTTGCGAATGCTTCATATAAAATATCATCAATCGTTTCGCCATTTGCTAAACGTTCTTTATATTCTGTTGTTTTATCAGCTAATTCTTCATCACTTAATTTCTGCATCTCTGGTTCATAGGAAATGACTTTATCGGCCATTTTTTCTAAAGATGCCAATTCTCTTTGTTCTTCAGAGAACAACTTGCTAAATAATCCAGCCATAATTTTCCTCCCTTGAGTCTAAACTATTCTATATTCTATCACATAATTCAATTCAAAACTATCTCTGATACAGATTAACCATCGATTTTTACTTCATTTTAACAATATATTATCCTTTTATGACAATATTTTTCTATGATATACTTATCGATAGAGGAATTTAAATATGAAGAAAAAAAGAATCATTTTTTTGCGATCATTTTGATCATTGCGACCACAGGATTTTTTTACTTAAAACCTAAACCTGAAACAACAGTCGACCAATGAGTGGTACACCATTGAAAATATTACGTTCGATCAAGAAAACAATAAAATATCAGGTGCATCCATTTCCCCAATACGAAGGAGAAATTGAAGTATATTTACCAGATGGTATCGATACATCAAAACTTAAAGATGGACAAAATGTTCAAGTCTTGGCTGGACCTGGTATGACCATGAGCCTGCCTCCTCAATTGATGAATTGTCAAGAAATAAAGATTATAGAATAAAAGAGCCGATTTTGGCTCTTTTTATCGTAAAAATATATGAATCAATTTATCATATAACTTGGAATATGGCTGATATCGAATTGGAAGATCCAGCCATGTTTTTTATCTACGATGGATTTATAGTGCGAGAATGTTTTAAAACCTTCTTTGCCATGATATCCACCCATACCTGAATTGCCCACTCCACCAAAAGGCATATTGCTGGTGGCAAGATGAATGATCGTATCATTAATACATCCGCCTCCATATGGAACACTATGAGTTACCATATCAACTCTTGTTTTATTTGACGAGAACAAATACAAAGCTAAAGGAGATGGCTTTTCTTTTATAATATTGATACAGTCTTCAAAATCGGTAAACGTTAAGATTGGCATGATAGGCCCAAAGATTTCTTCCTGCATAACCGCATCATCCCATGAAACGTGATCCATTATCGTTGGTTCTATCTTCAATGTTTCACGATTTGTCTTTCCTCCATAAACGATCTTATTAGGATCTAAAAGTTTACTGATTCGATCAAAATGTTTCTCATTTATGATCTTGCCATAACTAGACAAATCTTGATATTGACGCTTAATTTCTTGAATTACTTCATGAATCAGTTTATCTTTAACAGAAGTATGAACATAAATATAATCTGGAGCTACACAAGTCTGTCCAAGATTTAGATACTTACCAAAAACAATACGTCTTGCTGCCAGTTTTATATTAGCCGTCTCATCCACGATACAAGGTGACTTTCCACCTAACTCAAGAGTTACCGGTGTCAAATGCACACTTGCCTTGGACATCACCTCATGTCCTACATATGGAGAACCAGTAAAGAAAATGTAATCAAACTTTTCTTCTAATAAAGCCTGGTTTTCCTTTCTTCCTCCAAGTATTACACTCACATATTCTTTAGGAAAAACATTTGTCAGTATTTCCTCAATGATTTGAGAAGTATATGAAGAATATGCACTTGGTTTTACCATAACAGTATTGCCTGCCGCAATTGCATCAATAAGAGGATCAATGGTTAACATAAACGGATAGTTCCAAGGAGACATGACCAAAACAACTCCATAAGGGCATGGCACCTGATAACTAGAAGCATGAAACTGAGCAAGTGGAGTCATAACACGATGCTTACGGGCAAACTTTTTAGTATGGCGTATCATATATGATAATTCACTTAACACCATTCCGGTTTCACACATATAGCTCTCACTGGATGTTTTTCCAAGATCCTTATACAAGGCTTCATTGATTTGATCTTCTTTTTCTAAAAATAACCCTTTTAAGTTTCTTTAAATATTCTATACGAGTATCTACATTTAAGGTCTTTCCGGAATTAAAGTAGTTTCTTTGGCTTTGAATGATTTCTTGGATCTGACTGGACTCCATACTACGCTCTCCTTCTTAACAATATCTAAATAAAACCTCTCCAGTTCTTTTTCATCAAAAAGTACAGGAACTGGATATAGAGGATTGGCTTCTTTGGAAGCATGATGGCATAATTCTGGAATATCTTCAACTTGAATTTCTTCGATCGATGAACCAATATCAAAGACATTGTTCATCTCTTCAATAGATTCAATCATACGTATAGCCGCAATTCGCTCATCGGTTGTTACATCTGCCAAACCTGCCGCTACTGCACAATCTTTTAAAGCTGGATACACTTTGGTTCCATATCCTCTCAACACAACAGGCAAAAGAATCGCATTGGCATAACCATGTGCAACACCATAACGTCCTCCCAGTGCATGCGCCAAAGCATGAACATAACCTACATACGATTTTGAGAAGGCCCATCCCGCAAGATACGCTGCATGTGCCATATTCTCGCGTGCCTTTAAATCATCCCCATGATGATAGGCCTCGAATAAATTTTCATAAATCAACGAAATCGCTTGAAGACTCGCTTCTCTTGTATCTTTGGTCGTAGACCTTCCAATATAAGCTTCAATAGCGTGGGTCAGCGCATCCATGCCTGTAGTTGCCGTTAAGAATGGTGGCAAAGACATCGTCATTCTTGCATCTAACAAAGCATATTTAGGGATCAAACAAAAATCTTCAATCGCATATTTGGTCTTATTTGCCGGATCACTGATCACAGCTGCAAGCGTACATTCGCTTCCTGTTCCTGCTGTTGTAGGAATAGCGATCAATACTGGTAATTTATGCAACACTTTTAAGACACCTTTCATCTTAGATAAAGGTGTGCGTTTTCTAACAACACGAATGCCTACGCCTTTTGCACAATCCATGCTGGAACCGCCACCTAGAGCAATGATCCCTTGACATCCATTTTCATGATAAAGCTTAACTTGCTTCTTCCACATTTTCAACCGTAGGATTTACCTGTGTTTTATCATAAAACACTGACTTTGATACCCAGCGTTGGTCAATGCTTCAATAATAGGCAAATGTAAACCAACTTTTATGATACCTGCATCCGTAACTAAAAGAACTCTTGAACATTGTTCGTTTTTTTAAGACATCCGGTAATTTATCTAAAGACGAAATCGTTTCTGGTTTGCGATATGGCAAAACAGGAATTGCGATCTTAAAACAAGTTTGAAATATACGACAATATACTGACTTTAGTTTATTCATAACATGCCTCCTGTATGTTCACCAAGTAAACTGTTCACATTATAAACCTTTTGTCTTGCTTGTCAACAAAAAAGGTCTGTCTTAAAACAAACCTATAATGTATCTATCATTGAATGTGCCCATTCTTTTATGCGTTTTAAATCATCAAAGTCTGGATGACTCTTCGCTTTTTCAAAATTATCTAAACTAGCCAATATCCTTTCATCATTTGGATTCTTCTCTAACATCATAAGATATCGATTTTTTACAGAATCAGGCATTCTCCCCTGACAAAAATATGAACCCAAAAATTCATTTGATGAATCTATCAATTTCATCACCGTATCTAATAGACGTTTAAAATAAGCTTGAGATCCGCCAAATCCAGCCGTTTGGAAATAAGCAATCTTTTTATTCTTAAACTTGAAAGTAAACTTTTAATTTCTTCACTACAGCATCCTTTATCTGTCCAAGAACCTACAAAATAAAGATCCGCATCAATGCCTTCCTGAAATTTCCCAAAATAAACTAAATCATTTTTCTGAACAACTTCTTTGATCCCTTGAGCAAGATATTCTGTATTTCCTGTATTACTTGAAAAAACGATGGCAATTTTCATAATACTCACCTCTTTAGATTAGATGATACCACAACAAGAATTAAATAGATACTTCAACAATCTTTTTCTCATGATCTGCAACCAAATTTGGACTCTGCAAGACCAAGGCAATTACAGACAAGACAACTTGAGTTGCCGGATAAGCACACCATATTCCAGTTAGTTGAAATAAAGATGAGAAAACGATCAAAAATACCGGCAACAATAAACAAGGCTCAATATAAACTAAGAATGTAGAATTTTTAGATCGACCAGACGCATAAAATACTGCCGAAGTAAGACGACTGATTCCAATAAAAGGAAAAGAAAGAGCCGTGATGATCAATGCCAATTTTGTACCATCATATAGCGAATGAGAGACGCCAAACAACCCTGTTAAAGGTTCATTAAACAAATAAACACCCATAAATAAGATAACTGACACTCCAAGAGAAACAAAGAAGGCTTTGCGATATAAATAATGGATCACATCTTTATTTCCTTTACCGTGATAATAGCTCAACAATGGCTGCACACCATCGCCGATACCCTGCAACAACAATTGAGCACTGGAAAGCACGTAAGAAATTACCGAATAAATTGTTAATGCATCATTCCCACCATACATGATACATGTCCAATTGGTCAAAATGATCATGATACATGGAATCATGGTTTGTCCAAAAGGTGAGATGCCTACAGTTATGATTCTTTTGATCAAAGAAACTGAAGGTACATAACAGTGCAAAGAGATTTCTTTTAACTTTGATGCATATAAGAAAACCAAGCAACTTAGTGCAACAACTCCCTGTGCAATGATTGTTGCCAAAGCAGCTCCAGATAGTCCCATTTCCATCAGGAAGACAAAGATATAATCTAAAACAATATTAGTAACCAAGCCGCTGCTCATACATATCGTCGCAACAATGGTCTTTCCATAATTACGAATCAAAGGACTTAACCCATTTCCTAAAACAGGCAAAAGGCCTCCACAAAGAATCACAAATATATAATCATAGGCATATTCATAAATTGTACCTGAAGCTCCTAAAAGCTTTAACAATGAAGGTGTTGCAAAGAATAAAACTATGGATAAAACAATGCCGGCAACGACCAAAAGCGTAATTGTCGAACCTAAAGATCGATCTGCACTCTTCGTTTCATCCCTGCCTGAAAAATAAGATAGCGCTACGGCTCCTCCAATTCCAATTCCAATTGCAGATGCATTTAAAATTACTTGGATTGGATAAACAAGGTTGATAGCTGCTAAGGCATCATTCCCTACTGAGTTTCCAACAAAAAGACCATCTACGATTGAATAAAAACCACTCAACAACATGGTGAACATAGATGGTAAAATATACTTCCAAAATTGTGAATTTAGACATTTACGCTCCATGATCATCCCTCCCAAATCAAGAGTATAAACATTGGAGCAACTCCAAGGTCAACTGTTTTTTATCGGCAAAAAAATTTCGGCATAATAGTGTTCATAATCTGTATAAAATGTAACCGGTATTTCACGAATAAGACAATGCTCCTTTAATTCAAGTCCATTATCTTTGGCATATGCCTTCATCGGTTCAATATCTTCTTGACTCACCTTTCCATCTTTCATTCGTACAGCTCGATAGACACATTTTTGTTTATTGATCTTTGTTGAATTTTTCAATTCTTCTTTCATCTTCATTTTTTGAAGAAGCTGAGTTTCAATGCTGACAAAGGTTCGCTTTAGTTCCATCTGGTCTTTTTTTAATTCATAATGCGTGTAAAAAGCGCAAAGAACAAACTGATCCTGAGTCATATATTGAATATCATGAATAAAGAAATCTTCCTTGTCTTTTCCCTCAAATAATATAATCGATTCTTTAAAATCTTGAATAGAACATTCATTTTCGTGATGTTCTATCATGTGAAACATCGATTTGATATGTGAAATCTTTTTTAATAACTGTTGTTCATAGTATATCTTTCGCTTGGTTTCTTCTTCCTTTTTTTCTATTAATTCAATTGTATAAGATGGTTTTAATGTCTTTGATAATTCATATATATCTGAAAGAGGAAAATCCAAATGACGATAATAAATAACATCTAATAATTCTAAGACATTCATCAATGTATACATGCGATAATTGTTTTCTGGATTCACATGAGGATGGACAAGTCCGTTTTTTTTCGTAAAAACGAATTGTGTCAGTACTTAGGCCCAAAAGCTTGCTGATTTCACTAATCGTTGAATACTTTTTCATCTTCTGCTCTCTTTCTAGAAAACCATTTTTCTTTTCGAATACCCTGAACCACTCCTATGGCATCCGCTAAAAACCATCCAATTGGAATAGACCACCAAATCATGTGCTCGCCTAGAGTAGGCGCCAGTGCATAAGATAACAAAACTCTGGTTCCAAGAGATACGATCGTTAACACAACCGAAATGCCTGGCTTACCAACACCCCTATAATATCCATACAACAAAAACAAAAGTCCGATTCCTAAATAACAAGCGCCTTCAATACGAAGATACTCCGCCCCTTTCAAGATGATTTCTGTTTGTTCTGGTTTAATGAATATCAACATCAATGTATCCGCAAAATTAAAAACAATAGTTGAAATCAAGAAACAAAATAAAGCTGCAACAATAACAGCTGATTTTGTTCCTTTACGTATACGTTCTTCTAATCCTGCGCCTTTATTTTGTGCAACAAAAGTTGAATAAGCATTTCCAAAATCCTGCACAGGCATATAGGCAAATGAATCTATTTTTACGGCTGCCGCAAAAGCCGACATAGTTACTAAACCAAAACTATTAACCAATCCCTGTATTAAAAGGATTCCAAAATTCATTACGGATTGTTGTACACACGTCAATAAAGAATAATCTTTGATTTTTTGAAAAACACTTTTATCAAAATACCAATATTCTTTTTGAGGAAGTAAATCTCTCTGTTGAAAGAACACATACACAAAAAGTCCTATTGCACTTAAAGCTTGTGACATTGTTGTTGCGATAGCAGCACCTGCAACACCCATATGTAAACTAACAATAAAGTAGATATCTAAAATAATGTTTCCAATTGCTGAAACGCCTAAAAATAATAATGGTGTTCTCGAGTCACCTAAAGCTCTTAAAAGTGAAGCAAAATAATTATACAAAAAAGTAAATAGAATGCCTAAAAATATATAAAATAGATAATCATGCGTGTCACTCCATATTTCTAAAGGAATCTGTAAAAAAGACAAAATAGGATCAATCAATAACAAGCATCCAGCCTCTAAAGCAACAGACAATAATCCTATACCAACAAAAGATATAAAGAACGCATTCTTCATCTTATCCATTTTTTTAGCTCCATATAACATGGAAAAAAGGACCCCACTTCCCATACAAAGACCTAAAATGATTGAATTCAAAAATGTCATCAGAGTAAAAGAGGAGCCAACTGCAGCTAATGCATTTGAACCTATAAATTGTCCAACAATAAAGGTATCTGCCACATTGTATAACTGTTGTAACATGTTCCCTAAAATCATAGGCAATGCGAATAACAATAATGATTTTGTCACTGATCCTTTAATCAAATTCTCATTCATAATTAAGATTATACTAATATCAGACTTCTTTTTAAAGAGCATAGAATCAAAGAACTATTCTAAAAAAATTTTTCAATTTTTTTGTCATTTTAGTCATTTCCGGTGTGATAGATAAGTGAGAGAGGATTGAAAAAACATAAATGCATGGTTCAATGACAATCCAAGTCTCTCATGATATATTGGAGGTGTGAAAAAATGATACAAAAAGAAAACAGCTATGGTACGTTTGATCAGGAAATCAATGCCTTCTTCAAGGATGCACATCACTTTGCCTGTCTGATCAATACCTGTCTCTATCAGGGTCAGGAGATCGTCAAACCAGAAGATCTGATGCTGGTGGATCCAAAGATACAGGCCTATACAAGAGATGTGCTGATGTTGTGGAATGGAAGATATGGTTCCTATTATCTAGGTATCGAAAATCAACTAATCGAGAACTATCCTATGCCGTATCGTATCCTGCAGTATGACTGCCTGGTGTATAAGGATCAGATGGATGCCCTTGAAAAGGAACACAGGAAAAAGAAGGATCTAAGAAGCAGCGAAGAGTTTCTATCCGGGATCAAGGCAAATGATAGATTGATTCCATGCATCACGATCGTGATTTATTATGGAACAAGGCCATGGCAGACCAATTTCTGCATGAAGGATATGTTCGATGTCAAAGATGAACATCATCTGATTGATTTCAAGATGAATTTACTTGAAGTGCATAGTGATACGCATCAATATAAGGACAAGGAATTGGATCTGGTCTTTTCCATGACAAGAGACATATTGAATGCCAATTTTAATACGATAAGGAATAAATATAAACAAGGCATACCCAAGCAGGTAGCGTTAGTTATTGCCAGCATGGCAAAAGATGAAGAACTGTATCAACAGATCAAGGAAGAAGAAAAGGAGGTTATTGTAATGTGTGAATCATTAGACAGAATGAGAGAGGAAGCAAGATCCCAGGGCAAAATCTTAGGTAAAACTGAGGGTAGAGAAGATGGTGTTTTAATGATTTTAAAAAATTTATTAAGAAAAGGAATATCGGATTCTTATATTTTGGAGATCACCGGAGTTTCTTCGGAGTTATTGATGAAAGCTAAACAATCATTAAATTAGAATGTATAAAGGAAGTTGCCGCTTCTCCCTTTCGCCTTGTTTAGAAGTCGATGCTTATCACAACTTGATTGTGACTATATCAGAAGATGATTATTTCCGATATATTCAGCTGAATACCAGTAGGATCAACAAGATCAGAAGTAATTCTGTTGTAGAATACATTTCTGAAAGGCTCCTTTCCTTGATGGCCTACATCAAGCTTCAATGTAAACTGCCACATTTAGCCGACCTATTTATCAAGGCACATACTTTATCGTATGCATCTATATTGTCTCAAATAATTCTTACAAAAGAATGACATTACATCGATGACAAATCAGAAAAGTAAAATTCTGTATATAGGTTCTTTTCATCCCACAGATGAAAACAACTCTATCATTCTATGCTATAATGAGGTGCACAAAAAGGAGATTTAATATGGTTACTCAATTACCTGAAAGTTTTATCCAACAGATGAAAGAACTGCTAAAAGATGAATTTGATGCATATATTCAAAGTTTTGAACACGAACGTTATTATGGACTTCGCGTAAACACAAATAAGATCAGTGTACAAGATTTTCTTAAAATATCTCCTTTCGATTTAACACCTATTCCATGGACAGATAATGGATTTTATTATGAAGGAGATCAAAAGCCTGCTAAACATCCGTACTACTACGCCGGCCTTTATTACCTTCAAGAGCCTTCTGCCATGTTGCCTGCACAGGTTTTACCAATAGAAGAAAATGAACTTGTACTTGATACATGCGCAGCACCTGGAGGAAAAAGCACAGAACTTGCAGCCAAACTACATAATACAGGTCTATTATTATCCAATGATATCAGTACATCTCGCTGTCAAGGCTTGATCAAAAACCTGGAACTATCCGGCTCTTATAATGTCTGGGTATGCAGTGAAGACCTCATTGATCTTTCAAATAGATTTACACAAACCTTTGATAAAATTCTGGTTGATGCACCATGTAGTGGAGAAGGAATGTTTCGAAAAGAACCACATTTGATCAACAGTTGGATCCAAAGAGATGATACTTACTATCCACCTATTCAAAAAGAGATTCTTTCATCCGCAATTGATATGTTAAGACCTGGAGGTATGATCGTATATTCTACATGCACGTTCTCTGTAAAAGAAAATGAAGAGGTCATTCAAGATGCTTTAGATAGACATCCAGACATACATCTTGTTTCGATTCCTAAATGCCCGGGATTTTCTAGTGGTATAAATATGGAAGAATGCGTTCGACTTTATCCTCATAAAATTCATGGTGAAGGACATTTTGTGGCTTTACTTCAAAAAGATGGAGATACCTCTCAAAAAAGATATCAAAATATAAAAACATCTTTACCTGAGTCATTTAAAGAATTTTTAAATCTCTGTACGTTTGATTTTTCTCAAGGATCTTTTACCATTAAAAATGAAAAGGCCATCTGGAGTCCATTACAACTACCCGAACAGAAAAAATGGCGTTTACTACGCTCTGGTCTGATTTGTGGAGAATTCAAAAAGAATCATTTTGAACCAAGCCAAGCTTTAGCTCTAGCTCTAAAAAAAGAACAATTTAAAAATACAGTTGACTTATCCGTTGAAGATACAAGAGTTATCAAATATTTAAAAGGTGAAACGATTGATATCAAAGATCTAGATACAAAGACAAAAGGTTGGATCTTGATTTGTGTAAATGGATATCCTCTTGGTTTTGGAAAGATTGATAAAGGAATCATAAAGAATAAATATGCGAAAGGATGGCGATGGCAATGAGACTTGATAAATTTCTATCTCATATGGGATATGGAACCCGCAACGAAGTAAAAAACATCATTAAAAATGGGTGGGTTACGATTGAAGGAAAAACAATCAAGAAAGCTGATCATCAAGTAAAAGAAGACCAAATTGTCTATGTGGATGATACACCCGTTTCCTATATTCAATATGAGTATTATATTTTAAACAAGCCTGCCGGCTATGTCAGTGCCACCGAAGATAATGTACATCCAACAATCATGGAGTTAATTCCCAGCATAAGAAAAGATCTTTATCCTGTTGGACGTCTTGATATAGATACAGAAGGCTTGCTTCTTGTTTGTAATGATGGACAACTCACACATGATCTACTATCGCCAAAAAAACATGTACAAAAAAAGTATTATGTTGAATTTGAAGGTACTTTACCTGAAAATTGTGTTGAAATATTCAATCAACCTATGGACCTGGATGACTTTATCGCTAAACCCTCTACATTAGAAATCCTAGATACAAATAAAGCATATCTGACGATCAGCGAAGGGAAATTCCATCAAGTAAAGCGAATGTTTCAAAAAGTTGGATGTGAAGTAACCTACTTACAAAGAGTTAGTTTTGGTCCACTTGAGCTAAAAAATCTAGAAATTGGACAGGCAAGGGCCCTAAGTCCAGATGAAATAGAATGTTTAAAAGCACACAGCCATTAAAACTGTGTGCTTTATTTTAATATCGTTAAATCATAGCCTTCGATTTCCAACAAGGCTATTTTTTTATCAATTCCTCCTGCATACCCAGTGATCTTATGATTAGCTCCGATTACTCTATGACATGGAACAATGATTGAAATTGGATTACGTCCAACAGCTTGACCGACAGCTCTTGCAGAAGAAATCCCTAGTTTTTTTGCGATATCCATATAAGTTATGGTCTTACCATAAGGTATTTTTAGCAACTCATTCCATACTTTCTTTTGAAAGGGGGTTCCTTCAAAAGAAATTTCCGGGATAAAGTCTGGCTCTTTGTGATCAAAATAAACATCCAGCCATTCTTTCGTTCGAATTAAGACAGGCGTATCTTTTTCAATACATTCATTTTGAATCGTGCTTTCAAAATATTTCTGGTTTTCAAACCAAAGACCAATCAGTACCTTTTCATTACTGGCAAGATAGATTTTTCCCAAAGCTGAATCATATTCAGAAATATAAGTTAACATATTCAACTCGTTTCTACATCGATATGATGCCTAAAACAGAAGCAACAGAACTCAATAAGATAATGATCAAAAAGAACGATGCTAAGTACTTCATAAAAAACACATACATTTTTTCACGTTTAAATGGACTGGAAATCTTTACCTCATCAATGATCTTTTGAAACCCTACAACCTTAATAATTAAGATACAAGTAGCCAGTGCAGCAATTGGCATCATGATTGAATTTGTCAAGAAGTCATAGAAATCCAAGAATGCCATACCAAAAATTGAAATGAAATCCCAGACACCATAACCTAAACAAGAAGTTGTTCCAAAAGCCAACATCACAAATGCCATAATAACAATTGCCTTATTTCTTGAAATATGAAACTGCTGTGATAAAGATGAAACGCTTGTTTCCAATAAAGAAATAGCACTAGTCAAAGCCGCAAAGAATACAAGAAGGAAGAATAAAATTCCCGCTATCGTTCCAGCTCCCATGCTCGCAAAAACTTTTGGAAGTGTAATAAACATCAAAGACGGTCCTGCCTGTAAGCTTTCAGCTGCCTCTGTAGAGAAAGCGAAAACAGCTGGAATAACCATCAAACCTGCTAAAATTGCAATAGCTGTATCAAATAATTCAACTTGTTTAGTCGATTTTTCGATATCTACATCTTTTTCAAGATAAGATCCGTATGTATACAATATTCCCATTGCGATTGATAATGAATAAAACATCTGACCCATGGCCGCTACAATCGTCATGATTGAAAAGTCCTCAAAATTAGGGATCAAGAAATATTTAACCCCTTCGATGGCGCCTGGTCTTGTTACCGAATAGATAACGACCATGATTGCCAAAACGACCAAAATTGGCATCATAATCTTACTAGATCGTTCAATTCCATTTTTTACACCACCTAGTATTGTAATAAACGCAAAAAGCGCAAAAATTATAAACCAGAACTCAACATTAAAAGAATCACTAATAAAATTATTAAAATAATTATCCTGAGCTAAAGCATTCACATTTCCTTTAATATATTCCACAAAATACTTAATGACCCAGCCGCCAATCACAGAATAATACGGTACGATCAAGATTGGGATTATGGCATTGATCCATCCACCAATCTTATACCAGATTCCCTGGCCAAAACTTTTAAAAGCTCCAATTGGACTCTTCTGTGTCATTCTTCCTAATGCTGTTTCAGAAACAATCAAAACATAGCCAAAGCTTACTGTTAAGATCAAATAAACAAGAAGGAAGATTCCTCCTCCATATTTAGCTGCCAAGTATGGAAATCGCCATATGTTCCCTAACCCTACGGCAGAACCTGCTACTGCTAAAACATAGCCTAAACGACTTGAAAACTTCGAATTTTTTTGCCTTTTTATCCATCAAATCTCTCCCTATATTCTAGGCAAATGCATTGCATATCTTAATAACAAAACGCATTGTCCTATATAATTCCTTAAAACTTTCTTTTGTGATTTCAACTGTACAGTTGTCCACTTTTTTTACTTCTTCCATTCGGCTTACAAAATCAGCATTTCGAATATAGTGAAAACGAATACGCATTGTATGCGATGTTTTTTCATTTTTTTATTGATTCCTGATTCATCCCTTTTTGAATAGCCTTCTCATATTGACTTACTAAAGTATCCCAGCTGCAGCAAAGTGCAGTCTGTGAATTAATTGCCTTTTTTGTTTCTACAAAGTTTGTCTTGTACCCAATATCTTCTTCATACTGTACATGAAGTTTATCATCTCCGCTAATCAAAACAATTGGAACTCCATATTCATGGGCCAAGATCGCATTAATTCCTGTTTCTCCCAACTCTTTACCATCCACTTCAATATGTTCGATCATTGATCCCCATATTGTATGAGCCATGATCCCTGGTGTATTTGATCTAGTATGATATCCAATCAGACAAACACCATCAAAAGAATCATCCAACCCCTCCATCATACCAAATTCTTTGTACGCTCCATTAGCACTTACAAAAGAAACTCTTTTATCGATTCTAGAAGGCAAAAGATTATCCATGTTTCCATGGCCATCATTTACAACAATTTCTTTAGCTCCATATTTAAAAAGAAGATCAATGACCAAATTGACTTCATTGATCATATTGAGACGATATTCTTCATACAATTCACTTCCAGCCATGGTATATGCCGGATTAGCATTTCCCCATATTCCTTCGATATCGGCTGAAATATAGATTTTTTTCATTGTCTTTGCTCCCATCTGCCTTTAAAGAATAGCATTCATACATATATTCTTCAATGTTAATTTTTTACAGAAATAAAAAACCTGTGCCAAAAACACAGGTTATTTCCATAAGAAATCAAAATATATCTTATTTTCCTTTTCCCAGGAAGATTCATCGTGTTTACCATCTTCAATCACATTCAACATACTTGTTGCCCCTATGTCTTTAAAATAATTTGAGAAAACCATATTATCATAAAGTCTTTGTTGGTGAAGATAATTAGAATTTGCTTCCTTTTTACCTAAACTTAGATACACTCTAGTATCGGCATTGATCTTGGTATTATGAAGATCATGGAGAAGTTGATCTTTTCCCGCAAAGATTGCCGAAGATAAGCAGGCAGCTTTAGAAAAGAAACGATTATATTTGATAACCGCATACAAAGCCATCAAACCTCCCATAGAACTTCCTCCAATACCGGTACACTCGCGAAATGGCATGGTTCTATATGTGGAATCAATCATAGGTTTCAATTCATACACGATCCATTCCATAAGTTCTGCCCCTTTTCCTTTGATCATTCCCCAATAATGAGTTGAATATGTATAAGGGCTGAATTCAACGATTCTTTGATTGCCTTCATGATTACACTCTAGTCCAACCACAATAAATTTCTTATCATATTGATCTAAAAACTCTTTTAATCCCCAAGATTTCCCATACGTTGCATCTTCATCATAGAAAAGATTATGCCCATCAAACATATACATGACAGGATAGGTTTCCTTACTTTGATAATAGTCATCAGGAAGATAAATATGCAATCTTCTTTGTAAGCCAAGTGGGGTAATTGTTACATCTTTTTTCTCAATCATGGTAATACCTCCTGAAGATCAATGATTTGCCACTTCAACGCGAACTGATTTATTCTTGATCTTCTTATTTTGTAACACTTCTAATACGATCTTGCCTTTGCCATTTAAAATATCGACATAAGATTGATGTTCCTGAATCTGTATGATACCAATATCATCAAATTCGATTTCATCTATGCTCATGATAGCTCCAACAAGATCTTTAGCTCGTATCTTTTTGCTCTTACCCGCATTGATATAGAGCTTTGTAATATCTTTTCTGAGTTTCTTTGTTTTATCCTCAAGTTGTCTTTCTGGTTTTGATAGACAGGAAAGATCATATTCATTCTGTAGCTCAATTGTTTTGAGATCCTCTGGAAGATTAAGTTTATTTATGATTTCTAAATATTTTTCTTTTTCCTGATCGGATACGAGCGTAATTGCCTTCCCTTTATTTTTCATTCTTCCACTTCGTCCAATACGATGGATATAAATCCAGAAAGTATTTGGAACTTCATAATTTATAATCAAATCTACTTTTTGAATATCAATGCCTCGAGCTGCCACATCTGTACTGACTAAAATACGAAACTCTCCTTGTTTAAAAGCGTTCATTTGCCGCAGACGATCTTCCTGCAACATACCTCCATGAATTTTATTGACACTAATTTGTCTAGATTGCAGTTGTTCATATATTTCATCTACCATCTGTCGCGTGTTCGCAAACACAATACAGCTTTCCGGTTTCTCTTTGACTAAAAGATGAAGTAAATAGGATACTTTCTCTTCCATTTTTTGTATAGTAAAAGCTTTGATCAATTTGATCAGCTTGATCATTATTTATGATCCAGACTGGATTATTTAAAATATCTTTAGAAAGACTCTCTATTGAATCATTGATCGTTGCCGATAACAAACAATTAATTCGTGAATCGGATAGATATTCTATGATTTGTAAAATATCTTGATAAAAATTCAAGCCCAGCATTTCATCTGCTTCATCCAATATTAAATATTGAATCTTTGTTGAATCAAATGTATGCTCCTTTAGATGTTCTAAAAGTCTACCAGGTGTTGCGATTATAACATGACAACGCTGAGATAGATCCTCTTTTTGAAAGGCAAAAGGCTGTTTTCCAAAAACAGCTACTGTTTTGATTTTCTTATACACACCCAAATGATCAAATGTTTCTTGAATTTGTAACACAAGCTCTCTAGTTGGCGCCAAAATTAAAGCCTGTGGTTCTTTTTGATCAATTATTATCTTTTCTAATATAGGTAAAGCATAAGCTGCCGTTTTACCACTTCCGGTCTTTGACTGAACGATACAGTCCTTATTATCTAATAAGACAGGAATCGTATTTTGTTGGACAGATGTTAAATCGTGAAATCCCAACGCATCTAAAGCTTTTAGAATTCTTACATCATGGATAAATGTATTAAATTTCATAAGATCATTCCTTATAATCATTATAGCACGATATGAAAACAATAATATTAAGATTCTTTAATATCTCTATAAACAATCTGTAAACTTGAAGTCATGTCGAGAATATGCTATTTTATGACAGATGAACAAGGAGTCTATCATGTCACATAACAATCAAAAAAAATAGCTGTCATCAATGATTTTTCCGGATTTGGTCGCTGCTCAATTGCAGTCGCTTTACCAATTATATCAACTCTTAAAATACAATGTTGTCCCTTACCTACATCTATATTTTCCAATCATACAGGTTTTGACAGTTTCTTCTTTGACGACTATACGGATAAAATGCCTCTATATATCAATGAATGGAAAAAATTAGGACTCCAATTTGATGGCATAACATCCGGTTTTCTAGGCTCCAAAAAACAAATCGAAATCGTTACACAATTTTTTAAAGACTTTAAGACAAAAGAGAATATAATAATTGTAGATCCTGTTATGGGTGATTATGGAAAGATATATGCCACTTACACAAAAGAAATGTGTGAAGAAATGAAAAAACTCGTTCAATATGCAGATATTATCACACCAAACATAACAGAATTATGTATTTTGACCGATACACCATACCAGGAAAAATGGAAGATCAGCGAGCTGGAAAAAATGACCGAAGAACTTGCTGAAAAAAGGACCAGAAAAAAATCGTTGTCACAGGTATCGTGCAAAAAGAATTCATTGCAAACTTCTGTTATGAAAAAGGAAAATCTCCTAAAATCTTACGCTGTCATCGTGTTGGAACACAACGCTCAGGAACCGGAGATGTATTCTCGTCTATCATAGCTGCCGATGCCGTTAATCAAGTACCATTTGATAAATCGATCAAGAAAGCATCTAACTTTATCAAGAAATGTATCTTGAAATCCATTGAAATGGATATACCCGTAACGGATGGCGTGTGTTTTGAAGAGCTGCTGCAAACACTAAAAGTATAAAAAGAAAAGAGGTAAGATAACATGACAATTCTCTACAAAGTTTATAACAATCTTTATGTAAATTTGACCAACCGTTGTCCTTGTGCCTGCACTTTCTGTTTAAGACAGACACGTGATCATATGGATGATTCAGGAACTTTATGGTTAAAGAAAGAACCAACAGTCGAAGAAGTTATCGATGAATTTAAAAAATACGATCTCTCTCAATATAAAGAAATCGTATTCTGCGGTTTTGGCGAGCCAACCGAAGCGCTTGATGTATTGCTTCCGGTAGCCAAATACTTAAAAGCGCATTACCCAAATCCAATTCGAATCAATACAAACGGATTAGGCAATCTTATTCATGATCGTGATATTACACCTGAATTTGAAGGACTTATTGATACAATTTCAATCAGTTTAAATACCCCAGATGCCAAGGAATATCATAAGATCGTTCGCAGTAAGTTTGGTGAAAAAGCATTTGATTCAATGCTAGATTTTGCTGAAAAATGTACAAAACACATTCCTAATGTAGTCATGACCACAGTTGCGACAACAATTACACCACAGGAAGAAGAACAATGCCAAAAAATTTGCAGTGATTTAAACGTCACTTATCGCATACGCCCATTTGAAGACTAAACAGTCTTCTTTTTTTTCATCGTTTGAATAAATCTAATATTTCTTCTTTTTGACATTTTAGATAAAGAGCCATCATTGCCTTCCACAAAACTATCGGCAAGGTTTGCCTTTCTTTCCTGCATCTTCAATATCTTTTCTTCGATCGAATCTTTCATGATCATCCGATATACCTGTACATTCGCATTTTGACCGATACGATGTGCTCGATCTGTTGCCTGATTTTTGAGCAGAAAGATTCCACCATGGATCGATATGGATCACTGCTTCCGCACTCGTTAAATTAAGACCAGTGCCACCTGCTTTTTAGTGAAATCAAAAATACTCTTGTATCATCTTCATTAAAATTGTTTACAAGTTTTCTTCTTTCTTCCTTATTTGTGCTGCCTGTCAACATATAATAAGAAATCTGCTCCTTATCCAGTTGATTGCTGACTAAATCTAATAATGAAGTAAATGCTGAAAATAATAAGATCTTTTTGTTGTTTTCTGTCAATGTTTTGATCAAACTGATCGTTGCATTGATCTTAGTAGAAGGTTCTTTGATATTATCATAGACTAATCGTGCATCGCAGCAAATTTGTCTTAGCTTTGTCAACATCGCCAAAATGGCAATACGATCAAAATGTACCTCTTTCATCTTTGCCTGCATTTCTTTGTTGACCATCGCAAGATTAGCTAGATATAACTTCTTTTCTGAAACACTAAATTCTAACATATACTTGTGATCAAC
>ENA-OQET01000265-OQET01000265.1-human-gut-metagenome-genome-assembly--contig:-NODE-265-length-29242-cov-6.183376_pt1 | contig 29242 bp, 28 predicted proteins | sample MGYA00242800_ERZ504645 | MGnify/ENA primary metagenome ERZ504645 (study PRJEB26092, sample SAMD00036308) | human gut metagenome | host: Homo sapiens | study: EMG produced TPA metagenomics assembly of... | reverse complement strand
GGGAACGTCCACTGAAAAGTGCTGTTACAGGAAGCAAGTCAGTAATAATAGGAACAAAGAATGAGCAGGTAGTTGGCAGGAATATTTTCCATAGGGCAAGACCCTGACAAGGAGCTAAGCTGACACCCGGATTATGGATAGGCAGAACGAAGGAAGTTAGGACTCACGAAGTGATGATCCTGGTAGACACGGGAGGTGCGTTGCCATAGATGGAAGGGAATACACAAGGCCATTTAAAACGAATAAAAAAGACGTTTTATTTCGTATACCCTAAACTAGCTATTTTCGTACCAGATACAGAGAAATATCCATGATTCTTGTTCATTCATCTGAGATAGAAACTTTAAAAAACCTTTATTTTAAAGGAAAAAAGACTTGATTTATTAGGGAGGAATTTATTTTCTGAATCGGAACAAATTATCGTTGTACAAGCCGGACAGCAATGAGTTGACAGAAGTACATCAGTTTGACAATGTGCAAGATGTTTATGTGGCAAATGACAGACTGTATATATTGGACCGCAGTTCTAATATTACGATCTATAATTTGCTTACGCAGCAGGAAGAGAAGAAACTTCAGTATGGAGATCACGCAAGTTCGATCGGCGCAGATTCAAAGGGAAGGATTTATCTTGCCGAATCGAATGGCAATGGTGACGATTATGATCTGTATCTTTTATCGCCGGAAGGAACGCTTTTATCGCAGGCTTTATCCGAGGAGGCAGTGTACGGTTTTTGCGGCTTCGATGAAAGTAACGGGAACTATTATGTAGATACTTATAATAACTGGCGGTACTGGGGGTATGACCATGATATGCATGCCCTTCGCGCCGGAAATGTAACCGGAGATCAGCTCACCTTTCATAATAAAAAATTGATGATGTATATTTGTCAGTCATATTTCTATGAACGTGAAGAACAGGCCGGTATGCTCGGGGATAAATATATATGCGTAGACAGTACATTTAATTCAAGACTAAAGGTTTGGGATTCTGATGTGTATAAATCAGAAGAACCGGAAGATACGGAAGTTTTCTTCTTACCGCGCAATAATGAAGAAGGAGGAGCGTTTGATCCGAATGCGAGCGTCGGAACACGAACGATCTACCGCGAGGAGACGGATTCTATTGTTACATTTAAAGACAATTCATACATAGCGGAATATGACATCCAAAGCGGAGAAGAGATTTATTCTGCAAAAACAGATTATCCGGTATTCTGTCTGATGGAATACGAAGGCGGGGTTGCAGCGGTTGAAAAATCCGGCGATAATTATTATTATGAATTTTTCCCATGGAAGAAAGCGACCAGCCTGGAAGTGGAAGGAAGCAGCCATACGGTAAATATAGGCGATACATTGCAGCTTACACCTGTGACAAACGGAACAATGGAAGAAGTCTACAGTTGGAAGAGCAGCGATCCGAAAATCGCGAGCATCAACCGGGCGGGACAGGTATTCGGCTGGAGCAAAGGAGAGGCAGTGATCACAGTCAGTACAACAAGCGGTCTGTCGGCGCAGTGTACGGTGACGGTGACGGGAGAACCTTCTGTTCAAGACCCGGATAAAACAGCGACGGTTACAGATGGTTATGCTTCTAATAATCATTCTTTGAATGATTATGCAATATGGAGTAAGACAGTTAATTCTTATTTGATTCCGAATGCAGACGGAACATTTACGAGAGTGGAGCATTGCGGCGGAAAAATGATCGTTGAAAACTATTCTGCGGCAGGCAAGAAGACCGGAAGTAAAACGGTTGCAATGGAGCTGAGTCTGTTTGGCGGATTTTACAGTGGAAGCGATCATAATTATTTCGTGTTCGGACAGGCTAATCCAAATGACAGCGATGAAGAAGAAGTAATGCGAATCGTAAAATATTCCAAAGATTTTCAGAGAATAGGGGCGGTTTCCGTATACGGAGCGAATACGAATATTCCGTTTGAGGCAGGTTCGCTGCGGATGACAGAGACAGCCGGAAAGCTTTATATTCATACATGTCATGAGATGTATACTGACAGCGACGGATTGAATCATCAGGCGAATATGACGTTTGTGATCAATGAAAATGACATGAGTGTAGAACAGTCTTACTATGATGTGCTGAATCTTGCACAGGCAGGATATGTAAGTCATTCTTTTAATCAGTTTATTCAGACGGACGGAGAGAATATTTACAGAGTAGATCACGGTGATTATGCACCGAGAGGAATCGCTCTTATTAAGTCACAGGTTGGCGGATCGATCACTAAAGTCGATTATGCGATTCCGGTTGGTTTAGGCAAGGTGACCGGAGGGCATTACAATTCTACGGGAGCCTCTGTCGGCGGGTTTGAAATATCGTCTGAAAACTGTATTATCGCAGGAAATGCAGTAGATTTCGAGAGCGAAAGTGCCAATACTTCAGACCAGAGAAATATTTTTATCAGCATTACCGATAAACAATTAACTCAAGCGAAAACGGTATGGCTGACAAATTACGATAAGCAGCAGGGTATAAACGTACAGACACCTCAGCTTGTGAAGATCGGAGAGGATCAATTCCTTGTAATGTGGCAGGAAGGCAGTAAATCCGAGGGGAATCTGACGACGAAGATCGTAACGATCGATTCCGAAGGAAATAAAACTTCTAATATAAGGTCAAAATCGATGCCGCTTTCCGATTGTCAGCCCGTCGTAGGACCGGACGGGGTTGTAAGATGGTATGTGACAGACGGCAAGGCTCCGACGATTTATGCGGTCAATCCGTTTGAGCAAAGCCAGTCATATATAAAGGGCGACGTAAATGAAGACGGGAAAGTTGAGATCAGTGATCTGCGCCTGATCCTGCGCAGCGTATGTAAAAAAGTAGAGTTGACAGAACAGCAGAAACTTGCTGCGGATGTGACGGAAGACGGGAAAGTCGAGATCGGTGATCTGAGGAAAGTGTTAAGATATATTTGCCATAAGATTCCTGAGTTATAACAAGAAAAAGGCGTTGATTCGTTTTTTACGGATCAGCGCCTTTTTAAGCAGAAAAAGTTGTGAAAACAGAACTGCTTACAACCGGAACATTAATGATGCAATATTAAAATAAATCAATATAGAAAATGTATCGACAAGCGTTGTGATCAGCGGAGAAGCCATAATAGCCGGATCAAGGTGCACCTTGCTTGCAACAAGAGGAAGAATACATCCGATCAGTTTCGAGATGATAACAGTTGCGATCAGCGAAAGCGCAATGACTAAAGCAAGATTCGGATTATGATACTGGATCAGGATACGAACGCCGTTTGTAAGAGCGAGTACAGCTCCTACAATTATGGAGATACGGAATTCTTTAAAAATAACTTTAAAAATATCTTTAAAATGTATTTCCGAAAGAGCAAGTCCCCGAATGACCAGTGTTGAGCTTTGCGAACCACAGTTTCCGCCTGTATCCATCAACATAGGGATAAAGGATACAAGAAGCGGGATCGCAGCAAATGCGTCTTCATATTTTGTGATGATCGTACCTGTGATAATGGAAGTAAGCATAAGGATGAGAAGCCATGGGATCCTGTTTTTTGCGTGGGCGAAAGTGGATGTATTAAAATAAGTTTTTTCGCTTGGATTAATGGCGGCCATCTTAGTGATATCTTCTGTTGCTTCTTCAACCATAACGTCCATAGCGTCGTCAAATGTGACGATTCCGACCATAAGTCCGTCTTTATCAAGTACCGGAAGCGCAAGCAGGTCGTATTTTCTGAATAATTGAGCCACTTCTTCTTTATCGGTATAAGTTCTTACGGAAATGATCTCTGTTTCCATCAGTTCACTGATCAGAATGCCATCGTCGGTCGTCATGAGATCTTTTGCGCTGACGATGCCGATCAGCTTCCTTTTATCTGTGACGTAGCAGGTATAGATCGTTTCTTTGTGAATACCGGTTTCCTTGATGTGAGCCATAGACTGTGCGACAGTCATAGACTGACGGATATCGACATATTCGGTTGTCATGATGCTTCCTGCGCTGTCTTCCGGATAATTAAGAAGTTGGTTGATCAGCGTTCTGTCAGACGGCGAAACCGTATCAAGAATACGATTTACGAGGTTTGCCGGAAGCTCTTCGAGAAGATCGACAGTATCATCCATGTAAAGGTCATCAAGGAGTTCCTTTAGTTCTTTTTCGGAAAACATGTCTACAAGGTAGGTCTGCATGGAAGTTTCCATATTGGCAAATACTTCCGCTGCCTTATCTTTCGGAATCAGCCGAAATGCAAGAGCAAGCTCTTTATCGTCAAGTTCTGACAGTAATGAGGCTATGTCCACTTCGTTCATTACATCTAAAATGCTTCTCACAGCTTTGAACTGACGCTGGCCGAGAAGCTGTACAAAAATGTCTTTGTTCATGATAAATACCTCTCTTTATGTAATTTTTTTCGATCAGACTGTGTATATGACAACTGACACCGGAGTCCATAACCTCACCACCTTTCAATATGGAACGCACAGGGCGCTTCCGCAAAATAAAAACCGTCATTTTTAAAGTGACGGAATCATAACAATATTTTTACTGCTTTATTTTAGTTTACAGGGGAAAAAGTGTCAAGAAAAACATATGTAAAAATGGATGAAAAATTAAGAAAAATCTGTTATAATCAATAAAGCATATGGCAATAACTAATAGAAAAGAGGATTTATTATGGAGTACAAGATCACAGGCTGCAAGCCGGAGAAATTATTTCATTTTTTTGAAGATATCAGCGCAATCCCGAGAGGATCGGGAAATGAGAAGGGTCTTAGCGACTATCTTGTGAAATTCGCAAAAGACAGAAACCTCTGGGTTTACCAGGATGAAAGTAATAATGTGATCATAAAAAAAGAAGGAAGCGAGGGGGCAAAAGACAAAGCTCCTGTTATGCTTCAGGGACATATCGATATGGTATGCGATAAACTTGCCGGAGTCGAGCATGATTTTGAAAAAGACGGGCTTGATCTCATTGTAAAAGACGGCGTTCTTTACGCAAACGGAACGACTCTCGGAGCAGACAACGGAGTAGCGGTTGCCCTTATGATGACAGTTCTTGACGATAAAGAATTAGAGCACCCTCCTGTAGAGTGTGTGTTTACGACGTCGGAGGAAATCGGACTAAACGGCGCTCAGGCGCTTGATAAGTCTCAGATCACAGCGCGTACGATGATCAACATGGATTCAGAAGAAGAAGGAGTCGCAACAGTTAGCTGTGCCGGCGGACTTCGTGTTCAGCTTACAAGAAAGATAGAAAGAGTGCAGGCAGAAGGAACATTAGTTCAAATAAAAGCAGAAGGCCTTCTCGGCGGACATTCGGGAACGGATATTGATAAAGAGCGTCAGAATGCGAATCTTCTGATGGCTCGTATGGCAGATCATCTTCTGAAAAATACAAAAGGACTTCTTGTGAACTTTGCAGGCGGAACAAAAGATAATGCAATTACAAGAGAGTGTGAGATGTCTCTTATCTATGCAGATTCGGCAGAAGCACAAAAAGCAGAGAAACTTGCATGTGATCTCGCAGAAGTATTTGCAGATGAAATCACATCTTTTGAGCCGGATTTCTCCTGCGAGATCGCAGTGACGGAAGGCCAGAGCGCAATGGCGGTTCAGGAAGAAGATGCAAAGGCATTCGTAAGTCTGATGCGTCTTGCTCCAAACGGAATTTACAGACGAAACATCAAGATGAACGGGTTTGTCGTTGTATCGTCTAATATGGGAGTAGTCAGAACAGAAGAAGATTATATTATGGTTGCGGTTTCTCCCAGATCGTCTGTTGCAAGCCTTCAGGAAGATACAAAATCGCGTTTCGCACTTCTTGCAGAGACGTTTGGATTTGAGATTGAGTACAGCGGAGAATATCCGGGCTGGAGTTATGCGGAAGAATCTAAGATCCGCGATCTGTTTGTAGAAAGCTACCGCGATCTGTTCGGAAGTGAACTTCGTTTGGAGGCGATTCATGCAGGACTTGAATGCGGACTTTTTTCAGAAGCAATTCCGGGACTGGATGCGATCGCAGTAGGTCCGACACTGAATAATGTACACACTCCGGATGAGAATGCTCCGCTTGATTCGCTTGAGCGTTTCTATGAGCTTCTTAAAGATGTTCTTTCAAGATTGGCCAGAGCATAAGAAGAACAGGGAGATTTGATTAAAAATAAGTGTTCTGTAAAAGAATGGGCGGGATCTTGAAGATGCCGCTTTTTCTTTGCGACCGGGAGTTTGTTTCAGATCAGCGCTGGAGAGTAGATATGAATGAGTTTTATGAAGAATTAAAAAAGGTACTGGATCTTTCTGACGGGGATGTTTGGACGGAGACTGTTTTGTGCGGCAAAGATGCCGGAAAGAAGCGGATTCTTTCCGGGATTTTTGCTCAAGACGAAGAACAAAATGAAAGACCGGACGAAAAGAAAAAGGAAAACAGAGAAAAAAGCGGATGTGAAGGCAAGAGCAGAATCTTCCGTGAACGAATCGGAAGAATTCCCCGTCTTGTAATTTGCGGCGGAGGACACGTTTCGGCTGCGGCTACGAAACTCGGGAAGATGCTTGGGTTTGAGGTGACTGTTCTTGAGGATCGTCCGAAATTCGCAGATCATGTAAGAAAAGCCGGAGCAGATAATGTCATTTGCGCTCCTTTTAAGGAAGGACTTGCAAAGATCGGCGGTGACTCGGATACATGGTTTGTCATAGTGACGCGCGGTCACAGATACGATGCGGAATGTCTGGAAATAATCGTGGAAAAGCAAAATGCATATATCGGGATGATGGGCAGTAAACGGCGGGTTGCAATCGTAAAAGATCAGCTTGAGAAAAAAGGTATCGACAGAGAAGATTTAGAGCGGGTACACACGCCGATAGGATTGAAGATCAAGGCAGAGACTCCGGAGGAGATCGCCGTTTCGATCATGGCGGAAATAATCGAAGTAAAAAACAGCAGAGAAAAAGCGGGCGGATATTCAAAAGAGTTGTCGGAGAAGCTTTTTGAAAAGAAAAATGATACAAAAGAAAGTTTTAAGGAACCATCATTGAAAAAAGTGCTTGCGACTATCGTTTCCCGAAAAGGATCTGCGCCTAGAAGCGTAGGAACGAAGATGCTGATAATGGAAGACGGAAGCATAACGGGTACGATAGGCGGAGGATGTGTAGAAAGTGAAGTCATGCAAAAAGCCCTGCTTATGATGCGAAAAGGCGAACCTGTATTTCAACTTTGTAAAGTCGATATGACGGCAGACGACGCAGAAGAGGAAGGAATGGTATGCGGAGGCGTCGTAGAAGTGATGCTTGAGATGATATAACCGAAAAGGAAAGGAGGCAGTGAAATGAAAAGAAAATCGGTTTTTATTTTAAAAGGAAATATTGTATACAGCAAAAATCAGAAAGAATTTTCGATTTGTGAAAATGGATATGTAGTCTGCAAAGACGGAATCGTGGAGGGCGTCTATAAGACGCTTCCGTTTAAATTCGGAGGAAATCCGATACGGGATTACAAAGACGCGCTGATTATTCCGGGATTTACAGATCTTCATGTTCATGCGCCTCAGTATTCGTACCGCGGTCTGGGAATGGATATGGAATTGTTAGAATGGCTCGAAACGAATACGTTTCCGGAGGAATCGAAGTTTTGTGATTTAGACTATGCAGAAAAGTCATACCGGATTTTCGTGAAAAATATGCAAAAGAGTGCAACTACAAGGGCGTGTGTATTTGCGACTCTTCACAGGCCGGCGACTGTTTTGCTTATGGATATGCTTGAACAAAGCGGGCTGAGTACTTTTGTCGGGAAAGTGAATATGGATCGGAATGCGCCGGATTATTTAGTTGAAGAAACGAAAAAGTCGACAGAAGAAACTTTAAAGTGGATTGAGGAGACAATTCAGAAAAACTACAGTCGTACATATCCGATCCTTACGCCGAGATTTATTCCGACGTGTACCGATGAGGTTATGAAAGAACTAAAAAAACTTCAGAAACGTTATGAGCTTCCGCTTCAGTCACATTTGTCGGAAAACTTCGGGGAGATCGCATGGGTAAAAGAACTTTGTCCGTGGTCTGAGTTTTACGGAGACGTTTATGATACATTCGGATTGTTCGGTAAAGATACACGTACGATTATGGCGCATTGTGTACACAGCGATGAAAGAGAGATCAGCAGGATGAAAGAAAACGGCGTATTTATCGCACACTGTCCCGAGTCTAATATGAATGTGTCTTCCGGGATCGCGCCGATAAGAAAGTTTCTTGAAGAAGGACTTCATGTCGGATTGGGAAGCGATGTGGCAGGAGGAAGTACGGAAAATATGTTTCGGGCAATGGCTCATGCCGTTCAGGCGTCAAAACTGCGTTGGCGTATTTGCGACGATAGTTTAGAAGCGCTGACGTCAGAAGAAGTTTTCTTTATGGCGACAAAAGGAGGAGGAGAATTTTTCGGGAAAGTTGGAAGCTTTGAACCGGGATACGAATTTGATGCAGTCGTTCTGGATGACAGCAGGCTTGCGCATCCCCAGGAACTTGATATAAGAAGCCGACTGGAACGGATGATCTATCTGGCGGATGAACGGGAAGTAGTCGGAAAATATGTAAAAGGAAAAGAAATCGATCTTTCTTAAGGAAAAGAGAAAAATAAAAGACAAATAAAAGATAAATAAATGAAGAAACAGCCCGCGGAGAATGAAACCTTCGCGGGCTGTTTCTTGAAAAGAATTCGGCTTATCCTTTCGATGTTTAATTTTCTTCAATGACCGCGATTGTTTCCACCTCGCACAAAACTCCTTTCGGGAGATCTTTTACGGCGACGCAGGAACGGGCGGGTTTTCCTGTAAAATATTTTGCATATACTTCGTTAAATGCGGCAAAATCAGACATATCGGCAAGAAAGCATGTCGTTTTTACAACATCTGTAAAAGAAGCGTTTTGGCTTTCGAGAAGTCCTTGTATATTTTTCATAACTTGCTCTGTCTGTTCCCGGATCGTTGTTCCGATGACTTCACCGGTTTCCGGAGAAAGAGGAATCTGACCGGAGAAAAACGCAGTTCCATTTACTACAATACCTTGTGAATATGGTCCGATCGCTGCCGGTGCTTTGTTTGTTTCAACATATTTTAACATTATATCTACCTCCTGAAAAAATATTTTGCATTCTCTTATCATACATCAAAAAATTCGCCTTGTATATATTTTTAGGCGAATCCGAAAGTGTACCGTGCTTGTTTTTGAGGTGTGCTCAGATGAAAAGAAGAGGGGGAAAGCATAATGGGCGATTATTGCATTTCATTATATTTAATGATATTCTAATAGAAGATAAAAGGCGGTATGAACAGGAAAAACGGGAGAGGAAAAAGAGAAAAAATCTTCGGAGATTTTCCTGTATCAAGGAAGGATAAAGATCAGTCAGAAAGAGGAAAAGTAAGATGGGTATACGAGAGACAAAAAAAGATAATTCAGAGTTGTTTAAGTGGGACGGAAAGCCGTCGGCGGGACAGGTATTTCCCCTTGCGGCGCAGCATGTGCTTGCGGCGGTAGTCGGATGTGTGACGCCGGCAATTTTGGTTGCAAATGCGGCGAATAATGCGGGAGGCAATGTAGATATGGGACTTTTAATACAGATGTCTCTTGTCTTTGCGGCGCTGTCTACGCTGCTTCAGTTATATGGAAATAAAATCAGGATCGGATCGGGGCTTCCGGTGATCATCGGCGTGAGTTTTGCTTACGTTCCGACGATGACGGCAATCGCCGCACAGGCAAAAAGCATTGATACGATTCTCGGAGCGATGCTCATAGGCGGCGTGATAGCGATTATTGTAGGATTGACGATCAAACAGATCAGAAAAGTATTTCCGCCGCTTGTGATCGGCACGGTTATTTTTGCGATCGGGCTGTCTTTGTATAAAACAGCGATCAATTATATGGCAGGAAATCCGGCCAATACATATGAGCTCGTAGTAGAACAACAGGGAAAGACGCCGGCGCTTGTGTTTGGTTCCTGGCAGAATTGGGTCGTTGCTTTTGTGACGCTTGCAATCGTCGTTGCGTTAAATCATTATGGGAAAGGTCTTTTTAAACTGGCGTCAATATTGATCGGGCTTTTGTGTGGATATGTGCTCGCGCTTTGCTTTGGAATGGTAGATTTTTCAGTTCTTTCAAGCGCGGGATGGTTTCAGATCCCGAAACCGATGGAGTTTGGTATGAAATTTGAAATATCGGCGATCATACCTTTGGCAATTTTATTTTTAGTCAATTCCATTCAGGCGATGGGAGATTTTTCCGCAACTACAAGCGGCGGAATGGATCGTCTCCCGACAGACAGGGAATTAAACGGCGGTATCATCGGATATGGAATAGGAAATATTATCAGCGCTTTTTTCGGCTGTCCTCCGACGGCAACATTCAGTCAGAATGTCGGCATTGTAGGTACGACGAAAGTGATTTCAAGAAGGGTGTTTGCGACATCGGCGGGAATCCTTCTTGTAGCCGGTCTGATTCCGAAGTTTTCGGCTTTATTAAGGACGATTCCGCAATGCGTGCTTGGAGGCGCGGTCGTTTCGGTGTTTGCTTCTATCGCAATGACGGGAATCCGACTGCTTGTAACGGAAAAACTGACTGCCCGTAATGCAACGGTAGCCGGACTTTCTATTGCGATCGGAATGGGTGTTTCATTAAGCGGCGGATGTCTGGATCAAATGACGCAGAGTATCCACAGCGCTTTGAACCTGAGTATGAATCTTGAAAACTTTCAGGCGATCATAAACAATACATTTGCATCCTCTCCGGTTGTTTTGGCGACAATTTTCGCCGTAATACTGAACTTGATCCTTCCGAAGGAGAAAACGACGGAAAAGGAAACGAAATTACGTTAAGTAAAGAACGAATTATTTTTATAAAAGGTATAAAATCAAGTAGAAAGAAGGGGATTAATGATGAAACGGTTATTCAAAGGAGGAACGGTAGTCAGCGGGGAAGGTCTGAAAAAGATCGATCTTTTGGTAAAAGGGAAAAGATTCTTGCGGCAGGGAAAAATCTTGAATTTCAGGATGCGGAAACGATCGATGTGAGAGGAAAGCTTCTTTTTCCGGGTTTATAGATGCTCATACGCATATGGCGGCAAAGTTTAATGATATTACGGCGGCAGACAAGTTTGAAACCGGAACAAAGGCAGCGCTGGCAGGCGGAACGACGTGCATCATAGATTTTGCAGAGCAGAAGAAAGGAAAAAGTCTGAAAGAAGCGATTGACGATAAACGTCAGGAAGCAGAAGGCGAGGCATCATGTGATTATGCGCTGCATCTTACACTGAATGAGTGGAACGATGACGTTGCAGAGGAACTGGGGGAGATTGTAAAAAAGGAGACTTGTTCTTTCAAATTATATACGGCGTATGACATGATGCTGGATGACGGACAGATTTACGAGATTTTTTCAAGGGTGAAAGAACTAGGCGGCATTGTCGGAGTTCATTGCGAAAATCACGGGATTGTACAGTCTCGTTTAAAAGAACTTGAGAAAACAAAAGGAAGAACGGATATTGCGGATTATTCATGGATACACCCAAAAGAAGCGGAAGCAGAAGCGGTGGGGCGCATCCTGAAGATTGCCAAATGTGCGGATGTTCCGGTGATCATTGTGAATTTAAGTACGGCTGCCGGATACCGGGAGATTTTAAAAGCGAGAGAAATCGGTCAGACCGTCTATGTCGAGACGTGTCCGGAATATCTTCTTCTGAATGAGGAAAAATATGCTCTTGCGGCAGAAGAAGCGCGAAAATATGTAACTGTTCCGCCTCTTAGGAAACAGAAAAACAGCGATATATTGTGGGATGCATTGAAAGAAGGAAGGATTCAGACGATAGCGTCCGATCATTTTGGATTTACAAAAGAACAGAAAAATGCAGGAGAAGAGGATTTTATGCTGACGCCTTCCGGTATGCCGGGAGCAGAAGAACGTCCGGCGCTTATGTGGCAGTTCGGAGTGAATGAAGGAAAGATAACGGCAGAGCAGATGTGTGCATATCTTTCGGAGAATCCCGCAAAATTATTTAAATTATATCCGTGGAAAGGGGCACTTATTCCGGGCAGTGACGCGGACATCGTCATATGGAATCCTAACACGGAATGGACGATGACTGCGGCGGATCATCAGTCTGCATGCGACTATTGCCTGTTGGAAGGAGCAGAGATCGAAGGAAGGGCAGAACAGGTTTATTTGAGAGGAAAACTTGTGGCAGAGAACGGAAAAATCATAGAAGAAAAGACAGGAATGTATATCCGTCATGGCGTAGAATAATATGGTGTTTATCTATAAAAATAATGAATTGTGTGAACGTATGTCTTTGTCAGAGGCGCTTTCTGTGAACACATCAGTCATCTCGGTCGTGGGAGCGGGAGGAAAAACAACTCTTTTGCATCGTTTGGAAGACGAGTGTGTAAGAAAAAAACAACATGTGATCATTACGACTACAACGAAGATCATGCATGAAAATAAACCATATTTTTTAGAAGATACATCTATCGGTAAAATAAAGGATACGTTGGGAAAGTTCGGGAGAGTGTGGATCGGAAGCAGGGATTTGATTTCCGGGAAAACGGCGCCGCCTGCAAAAGAAATTTTAGACGAGATCTTTTGGTGGGAGCTGCCGATACTGGTCGAAGCAGACGGAGCAAAACGACTTCCGTTAAAAGTTCCCGCAGAACATGAACCGGTCATTCCGAGTCAAACAGGACATGTTGTTTCCGTATATGGGTTAGATGCAATAGGCAGGACGTTAGAATCAACCTGTTTTCGGTGGGAAAGAGCAGCACAGATCTTAGAAAAAGGCGGAGAAGAGTTCGTTACGGCAAAAGATATCGCGATACTTGCGTCATCGCATAAGGCGGGCAGAAAAGGCTGTCCGCCTTATGCGCAGTATACGGTTGTTTTAAATAAAGCAGACAGTGCATCTAAAAGAGAAGCAGCGCTTGAAGTCTGCAGAGAATTGAATGTTCGGGGAGTGGAAAATATTGTAGTGACATCTTTGCATTCAAAGAAACTTTAGAATAAAAATAAGAGGAAAAAAGTGTGAAAATATTAATTAAAGGCGCAGGGGACCTGGCGACGGGAATCGCATCGAGACTGTACGGAGCAGGTCATCAGATTTTGATGACAGAGATCGCACAGCCCCTTACGGTAAGGAGAACGGTTGCTTTGTCAAGGGCGGTATATGACAGGCGGGCGATTGTAGAAGAGATGGAAGCGGTATCTGCAAAGACACAGGAAGATGCGGAAGCGATAATGGAGGAAGGCAAAATCCCTGTTATAGTTGATCCAAAGGCGGATTGTCGAAAATGGTATAAACCGGATGTGATCGTTGATGCTATTATTGCAAAGAAAAATACCGGAACTAAGATTACGGACGCTCCTTTTGTGATCGGAATAGGTCCGGGATTTACAGCGGGAAAAGACTGTCATTGTGTGATCGAGACAAAAAGAGGTCATACTCTCGGTTCGGTAATATGGGAAGGAAGCGCTATTGCGGATACAGGAGTTCCGGGAAACATAGGAGGATATACGACCGAGCGTCTCATTCGTGCTTCGGAAGACGGGATAATAGAACCGAAAGTCCGAATCGGCGATATAGTCGAAAAAGGGCAGATTGTTGCAGTAACCGGAGGAAAACCGGTTTTCGCCCAAATGGGCGGGATCGTGAGAGGAATGCTGCAGCCGGGGGCGTATGTGAAGAAGAATCTGAAAATCGGAGATATAGATGCCCGCGCGGAGCGTTCCCACTGCGAGACGATTTCGGACAAGGCAAGAGCAATAGGAGGCGGAGCGCTTGAAGCGGCAGAGCGCTTTGAAAAAATAAAAGGGCATTATGCAGTCGTTATATTGGCGGCGGGAAAGGGAACAAGATTCTCAGGGGAACGTGGGGAAAGCAAACTTCACGCAAAGATAGATCAAAAGCCGATGTATATGCATATGATGGATAAAATGCAGGCTTTTTCATCCGTTGAACTGTTTATTGTTACAGGGGATGAGAAGATTATAGAGGAAGCCGAAAAAAGAGGAATCTTTGTTGTGAGAAATAAAGAGCCGGAAAAAGGCATCGCACATTCTGTCGTACTTGGCTTAAAGGCAGTATCTCATAGTTTTAAGAGCGGGACAGACAGAAAATCGGGTGCACCGGACGGAATCCTGTTTTCAGTGTGCGATCAGCCGAAACTGAAAATATCCACAATCCAAAGAATATTAAACGATGCGGCGCTGCATAAGAAAAACGTTATTTGTGCGGGATATCGGGGACAAAAAGGAAATCCGGTTTTGTGGCCGGCTCACTGTTTTGCGGAATTATTAGAATTAACAGGGGATGAAGGCGGCAGACAAATGCTTACAAAATACGAAGAAAAGGTACGTATCATAGAGACAAGCCGGGAAGAACTCAAAGATATCGACAGCAAGAGGGATCTGGAGAATCTGGGGAAAGAAACGGAAGAAAATAAAAAAGCGTAAATAAAAGAAAAGGAAATAATATGAAAAAAAGAGTCATTGCAGTGATTGCTGTTCTCGCCCTTTCAGTTGCCATGTTTGGCTGCAAAGCGGGAAGCGATACCGGAAACGGCAAAAAGCAAAGAGAAGAATCTGCCGGGGATATGGGTACAGAAGGAAAGGCTACGGCAGAGGAGGAAACAGAAATACAGGTTTTTATTGCGGCGAGTCTGAATACAGTTATGACGGAACTTGCAAAGGAGTATCAAAAGGATCATCCGAATGTGAAGATCATATACAACGCGGATAGTTCCGGAACTCTTCTGACGCAGATTGAAGAAGGATATGAATGCGATCTTTTCTTTTCGGCAGCTCAGAAACAGATGGATGTGCTTGAAGCAGACGGATTTCTTGTAGACGGAACGAGAAGTGATGTGGTGAATAATCAGGTTGTCGTTATAACGCTTAAAGACAGCAAAACAAAAGTCAAAGGGCTGGCAAACCTTCAGGATGCAGAGAGCATTGCGCTGGCAGGAGGAAGCGTTCCTGTCGGAAAATATACAAGACAGGCTCTTGTGAATATGGGAATTATCCATACTTCAAACGATCCGGATTCTATTACGGCACAGGAAATTTCCGAAGCGTTTGGAGGAGTTGAGATCAGCGAGCAGGATAACGTAAGCAAAGTGCTGATGGCAGTCGCGGAAGGTTCATGCGAAGTGGGAACGACTTATTATTCTGATATATACGGATACGAAGACGATATTAAGATTTTAGAAAAAGTAAGTTCTGATCTGACCGGAGATGTGATCTATCCGATCGCTCAGATTGTGAATAAAGAAGCTGATAAAAAGCAGACCGAAGCGGCGGAAGATTTTATGGATTTTCTTTTATCTGATGAAGCGGCAAAAGTGTTTGAGTCATATTATTTTGATACGGATATAAAATAGTGTGCATTCAGATCAGGTTAAGGCAGGAGATAATGCATTCGTACGCAAATAGATGTGGAGTATAAATAATGGATGAAGTAACAGAAATATTGAAAAATCTGGATTGGAGCCCTCTGTATATTTCTTTGAAAACAGGTGTGGCAGCTACGGTGATTTCGTTTTTTCTCGGGATATTTGCGGCTGGAAAAGCAGTAAAAGCTTCCCCGGGGAAAAAAGCGGTGCTAGATGGGATTTTGACGCTTCCTATGGTGATGCCTCCTACGGTAGCAGGCTTTTTTTTACTGTTGTTGTTTAGCAGGAGAAGACCGGTCGGAGCATTTTTATTTGAAGAGTTTGGTTTTAAAGTCGTGCAGACATGGATTGGATGTGTGATCGCCGCGATTGTAATTTCGTTTCCGCTGATGTATCGAAACGCAAGAGCGGCAATGGAGCAAATTGATGTGAATCTCGTGTATGCAGGCCGTACACTCGGCATGTCAGAGACGAAAATTTTTTGGAAAATCGTTATACCGACTGCCGGTCCGGGAATTGCGTCAGGAACAATCCTGACATTTGCAAGAGCGATGGGAGAATATGGGGCGACGTCTATGCTGGCAGGAAATATACAAGGAAAGACGGGGACGATCGCTCAGAAGATTGCGATGGTCATTCAGGACGGAGATTATGTTACGGCAGGAATTTGGGTTTCGGTTGTAGTTCTGATCGCTTTTGTCATTATTTTTCTTATGAATTTCATTTCCGGACGAAAGATGAAAAATATCGGGAGGTGGTAAAAGATGGCGATTGATATGCTGATTCGGAAAAAATGGGATAAATTCAGTTTGGATATCAATTTTAAAAGTCAGTCAAAACGAATCGGTATTTTAGGGGCATCAGGCTGCGGTAAAAGTATGACATTAAAAAGTATTGCGGGAATAGAGACTCCTGATAGTGGTCACATTAAGATAGACGGAAATATATTATTTGATAAAGAAACGAAAACAAATCTAAAAACACAGAAACGTAAAGTTGGATACTTGTTTCAAAATTACGCGCTATTTCCGACGATGACAGTAGAGCAAAATATAGCGGCCGGGCTAAAAGGAAATAAGCAGGATATACATAAGCGGGTCAAAGAGATGATTCAAAAGTTTGGTCTGGCAGGTCTGGAAAAACATTATCCAAAGCAGCTTTCCGGAGGACAGCAGCAAAGAACGGCGCTTGCTCGGATTATGGCTTATGAACCGGAAGTTATTTTATTAGACGAGCCCTTTTCCGCTCTTGATCTGTATTTAAAAGACCGATTGGAGCAAGAAGTGCTTCAGATGTTAGAGTCATATATGGGAACTGTGATTATGGTATCACATAATCGAGATGAAATTTACCGTTTTAGTGAAGAGCTTTTCGTTATGGATAAGGGGAGGATTGTCGCATCCGGCAAAACCGAGGAGCTGTTTCAAAATCCGAAAAATAAGACTGCCGCCATACTTACAGGATGTAAAAATTTCTCAAGTATTATCTATATAGATGATCATACAGTAGAAGCAAAGGAGTGGGGAATTTGCTTAAAGACAAAGAGAAAAGTACCAAAAGATGCGAAATGGATTGGGTATCGGGCACATGATTTTATTCCTGTGTGGGGAACAAGGGGAGAAAATATGCTTAAATTTCAACTTGAGAGCAGCGCCCGCCTTCCGTTTGAGCAGAACTATTATATTGCGGCAGAGAATAGAATAGGAAACAGTACAGAAAAAAACGGTGAAAAAGACAAAACTATGATTTGTTGGTTTGTTCAAAGGGAAAAAATGGAAGAAATAGAGAAAAAAGGATTTCCTGACTATTTGTGGATCGATGAGGGGAAAATATTGTTTTTGAATGAATAACAGTCGATCCTTAACAGATAATAAGATACCGCTGTTTTAATATTTTTCATATTTAGGCGAAGTCCGACGACTGTACATACCGACTGCATATACAGTCGTCGTCTCCTTTTATGGAAACAACAGAAACTGAATTTTGATCATGCTTTCTGTTGTTATGGACGATGGGGAATACACTGTTTTGTGTTTCCTATCGTTTTCATATATTTAAGATAACACGTAATTGTGAATGTGATGTGACAATATATGGAAGAAAAATTAAAATTTCTAAAAAGAAACTAAAGTGTATGCTTTTTGACAGTATGCATTATTTCCTGTGATGCCTGCGTCCAACGGTCACGTTCGGCTTCAAACCGCTCCCACAACCATGTGATCGCCAGATCAAGCCCTTCTTCGGAAAGGTCAAAAGTATGACTTTCAATTTGATCTTCCGGCGTTTGTTCAAAACACCATGGTTCAGGATAGACAAAAACGGTGAATGTTGTGCTGTCTCTGCCATTGTCTGAACGCATCATGTACCGCATTCCGTTATGGCTGCCTGAAAAAGGTTCTTTTTTTAAACCGCTGTAAGGAACAAGTCTTTTGTCAATCATAAAAATCTCCCGTTGTTTTAGTGTTTGTCACATCAAATATAAGCTATTATATCATTTGGCGGCATTTTCTGCAAATTCAGTCGTTATAAGATCTTTATACGGAGCTCTTTTTTCAAGCTCCCCGGCGCTTTCTAGGATATCCTGAAGCAGATCAAAGCTGCTTTCTTCAAAAATCAGATTGCTTTTCCACGTGTCTTGTTCATAGTAACGTGTTACGATGGTCGTGATCATCTCAAGTGTTGTTTCCGGAAACTGAGGCTTGATTACAGATGCGGTTTCGGAAGGACTGTGAGAGCGGACATAATCCATTCCCTTTTGAAGCGCGTTTGTAAAACGCTGGATCACATCAGGGTTTTCTTTCAGATAACTTTTTTTGGGCGCTGAATGCGGTGTAAGGAACATAGCCGCTGTCTTTGCCAAGCGATGCAATAACATGACCTTTTCCTTCGGATTCAAGAGAAGTCGCTCCGGGCTCAAATTCAATCGTAAAATCTCCGCGGCCATCCGCAAAAGCCGGAGCTGTAGATCCGAAATCAATATTTTGGATAATTGTAAGATCTTTTTCAGGGTCAATTCCGTTCTCTTTTAAAATATATTCAAATACCATTTCCGGCATACCGCCTGTTACCACCATAATAATGTAAATAATTGTCCGATAATTGTTTAGAAGTCATTTGAGCCGGTAAATCCGGTAGATATTGATGCATCAATATCATAATCTCTTTTTTTGTTTTCACAATATTGTAAGGTTTCAGCGGATTATCCGTATCTTCCAAAATTCCTAATTCTTTCATCAAATTGATATAAGGTAAAATACTTTGTTTCGTTTTCTTAAATCCCAATGCTGTGATATGTTCTGACAAGTATTTTGCAGATGTATATCCACGTTCATCTTCTATAATCAGCTTCATTACAAGAGCGATTACAGTATTTTCCCGGCGATTCATCTCATCAGCAGGACTGTAATTGATTAAATCAGACAAACCATATTTTAAAGTAATTTCCGGCATTCCTTCTTTATCTACGTCAATTCTCTCAATCAACAATTCAATATCTCTTCGGTCAAGAGTTCCACCTGCAATGATTTTATCAACTACATCCAATGCATTTCTCAATTTGTCCTTTACATCCGGTGTTTCTATAGTAGTTTCGTTCAGTTCTTTTTCCTGTATCTCCATACCATGAATCTGCGCCAGTAGATCTTTTTGCATAGAATTATAGGTTTCATGGATCAAATCCTCATTTTCAGATGCTATGGATAAATCTTTTATTTTTTGTGTTAAAAGTATCTTCAGTTGATTTCTTCGGTTTTGAATTTCTTCTTGAATGTCCTGTCGTTTTTCTGCCAGTGTTTTCTTTTCTGCATCAAAGTCCCTCATATCATATGTGGAAATTACTTCACAAAGCGCTTCTCTGCACAGTTTAATATAATTCAGCACATCTTCCATCAAATCATTTTCCTCAATCAGATGCGCTTTCTCGCAATACCGCCTGCCTTTCGTATTATAGGTAGTACAAATATAATATTTTCTTTCTCTGCTGGATGTTTGACGCTTAATCGGTGTCAAACGACTTCCACAATCTTTACAAAACAAACAGCTTCCAAAAGGATTGGGAATTTCTGAACCGATCCATTCCCCCCTGCTTCCACGATAATTTGTGCGATTACGCTTTTCTTTTAATTCCTGCACAAGAGAAAAAGTGGATTTATCAATAATTGCCGGATGATGATCTTCAAAAATACACTGTTCTTCTTTTGGAACACGTTTATCCTTTCCGTGTACTGTATTTCTGGCACGTTTTCTCAAACGAAAAGTTCCAATGTAAAAATCATTATCTAATAATTCCTTCACCATGCTGTCAGACCAAATGGTTGCAACTTTCTTTTTGCTTATGCGACCTTCTTCAATTTCTCGTTCTCGCTGTACCATAGAAGGCGTTGGGATATCCTGGTCGGTCAAATAATTTGCTATTTTGCGATAACCTGATCCTGAGATATAAAGATCGTAAACCATTTTGATAAATTCTGCCTCTTTGGGAACGATTTTGATGATACTTTTGTCTTTCGTATCCCGGCAATATCCGAAAGGCGGTTTTGTCATAAGAGTGCCTTCTTTTTGTCTGGCTCCGATCGCTCTTTTGATTTTCTTACTGGTATCTTTTACATAACGCTCATTGAACCATGTTTTAATTCCAATGGTGTCGTCGCTGGAATCAAAAGAATCGTAATTATCATCAATGACAATGAGATGTTTTCCCCGTTCCTGAAATTCATCCAAAAGCAAAAGAACCTTCGCATTATGTCTGCCAAGACGCGAGAAATCTTTCACATATACGGTATCAATATCTTTATCCAAATCAGCCATCATCTGCCTAAATCCCGGTCTGTCAAAAATATAACCTGATACTCCGTCATCTTCATACCATCGGTCAATAACCATTCCATTGTTAGATGCATACTGATTGATAATTAACTTCTGATTTTCTATAGAAACATAATTTCGCTTATCGTCATCTCTTGAAAGACGCACATATCCGGCATTCATGTCCTTATCCTTTCTGAAATATTATTTATAGAATAATGTAATATAATTATATATTGAAAAATCTTTTTCGTAACCGGAGTCTCATATAAATTTTATATATAATTTTCGATCATCCATATAACCACTGTACTTTCGGACCTTTTGAAGTATATCGAAACACCCATTTTATCACGAATTTACCACGATTGAATGAGCCTTAATATATAAAATAGCACTAAAAAGCAGTCAATCGTAAAGACCAACTGCTTTGTGTGTATGGATATTAAATTTTGTTAGAATCTATCAGTGCCCTAAATCTTAAATACTAATATAGCTTTATCTGTTCCGACCATAGACATAGTTACTAATTTATATCCTTTGTTCAGCATTTCCTCTGATTTTTTCTCAATAGCTTTTGCTAAATCTTCTACACCAGTAGAACATTCTACAACAACCGATTTATAGACTAAATTGAACATTTTATCTACCTCCTTATTTGATTTTAGAGCAAATAAAAATTACAACAAAACATATAATAAGTGCGATTACACCTGCAATAAATGCAAATATGATTTTTTGATAATTTCTTTTTCCTATTTCTTGTTGTGTTTCATCATGCGTTAATTGTTTTCCGTCAATAAATGCCAAAATTTCTTTGTAGGTTTGAATATCATATCTCTTTTTGAATTTTTCAATTTTACTTGCCGTATAGAGCGTTATTGCGAACAAGAATAACCAGATAACAATTCCTATATTTCCCTTAATACTAAATAAAGGATAGGCACTTACGGCTACAACTATTAATTCGATTAGGAAAACTACACTTATCACATTAAACTTTTTAATTGTTGCTTTTTCTACAATCTCCTTCATCTCCTTTATATCTTCTTTTATAAAATTATCTAAAGACACATTGAAGATATTAGATAAAGTAATTAAACTTTTAATATCTGGACAACTTTTATTTGTTTCCCAATTAGAAATTGTTTGTCTTGAAACAAATATTTTAAGAGCCAGCTCTTCTTGAGAAATTTTTTGTTGTTCCCTAAATTTCTTGATTTGTAATCCAATATCCATCTTGAATCTTCTCCTTTATTGTATCTGCATATAGCTATTTTGTCTGTCAAAGCCTTTGACATTGCCCTTTTTCCCTTGTCAAAATAGTTTTACATGGTTTAAAATTGAATTTTTCAACTAATTATACTCGGTTTTATATATAAGTTACAAGAAAATATGATCTTACATTTATTTTTTCGGTTGCTCTCTGTATAGGTTTCCCCATCGCATTTCCTTATGTACTTTCATCATGCGTTCTATTTTTGACGCTATATTAACTGCTTAAGCAAGAGAATACCTCCCCCCCATAGAAATTACTGACTGATTTCTTTTATATGGTTTCGAATCAACGCTTTTATTCCATTATGTATATTTTTATCCGGCTGTCCATCCGCAAACGCGACAACCCGAAAACCTATTTTCCTATATTTCTCCTTATCTGCTTCAAAGTCTTCTGAAGATGTATAATCTGTTCGCCACAAGTAATATGTAGGTTTCTGCAGAGCTATCACACTCTTTCTATTTCTGATGTCTATACTAAGATATAAACATCAGATTGTTTTTGTGCCTGTCTGCTCTATAATATTTTCAGTCTGACTTGATTCGGCAGTAGCAAAAAAGGTTTTCATTTTTCCCATTTTTTCATGGGCAATATCACTCCGATAGCTAGAACCGCCAACATATAACGGAACACACATTTCTAAAATACGATCATAAATTCGTTTCTTTTCTATGTTCGTTTCTTCTTTTAATTGTTTTATCGGAAGATTGGTAGTTACGATCAATGGTCTGCCAGATCGATATCTTCGGTCAATTACGCTGAATACAATTCCAAGAGCATACTCAGAATTTCGTTCTGTGCCAAGATCATCCAAAATTAAAAGTTCATATCGCGCCAGAGCATTGATATATTCTGTTTTATCCTCTAATGGAAACATATCATCAATAATTGTATTAAAATTTGTCATCTTCACAGTAATTTCCCGATTCAAAAGTGCGTTGGCAATGCAACCGGCTATGTAACTCTTTCCGGTTCCTATTGGTCCCCACAAGAGAAAACCAATATGATTTTTCTTCATATCATTCCAGTTTGCTGTGTATTCTTTGGCCTTCTCGATGGTGGTAGTCTTTTCTGCCAGTTCAAAATTCCAATCATACATTCGTGGTTCTTCAAAACAGATTTTTCTATTTCTTTCCACTAATTCGCGGTGTTCTCTTTCTTTATATGCCTTTTCCTCTACTTCACGCTTTTGACGGATACATGCACATTGTCTAAAATGTTTTTTCATACCAAGAATACTGTCTGGAGGGAAAAATGCCTCTACAGGTTCTCCACAAATCTTGCAATATGCTAATCCATCTGCACCTAAATATGTGTTTTCCTGATTTATCATAGACTGTCGCCCTCCTCATATTCGTAATTTACTCTAATCTTATTACTAAAATTATATTTTTCTTTTACTTTACTAGGTGGCACAATTCCGACCATAGAAGAGGCTGTTTTCCGACTGAATGAAGGACAGCTTTTCATCCCAATGGAAGTTTTATTTTCGTCTGTCTGCTTTACATCCGGTTCAGAAATCAACTCTATACAGGGGATTCGCATATATAAATGATTTGGTTTTGAAAATCCTCCGGAACTGCGAATCAACAATCCATACTCATCTAATTCCTTCATGGCAGCTTTTACAGAAGTACAACATTTTCCCCATTTCAAAGAAATTTCTGTAATCGGAAACACGAAATATACATATCCGTCTTCATTGAGCCAATGGTTTTTCTGTGAAATTCTGGCTCTGTCATATAACAGCATATAAAGTATTTTTGCATTTTGAGAGAGTGGTAGCTCTAACAAAAATTTAGGGAACTGATAATAAGGAAGTATCTTTTCCGTTTCCATCATATATTCAAATTTCATATTTTCTTTTACCTTTCTGAAAAATTAAGGAGACGGATGCCGGCTTTCCCAAAGAGATTTTTATGCTTTATTAAAATTCTCTTTTTATATCTCCCTATATAACGAAAGGGAAAAAGCTCATTTTACAGGGTACAGAGAGAAAAAATTTTACAAGAGCAAGATCCACCCATGTTTAACGTTATCGCGTTTCCACCTCCGTTCACCTTATGGGTGTTCTCTTGATGGGGAGTGACAATTCCCCATACCCTTGCTTATATAATTGGTTTACAAAAGAATTTGTTCGCATCACCATGTGTATTTTCAAATAGAAAAAGACATTCAATTACTTATTGAATGCCCAAAATAGAATTATGTTAATTATGATATTTTGCTGCGTACACCGCCGGTGTAGCTAATAAAAAAAGTGGTTATGGGGAGGCCGGTTCCCCAGCAAGATAAAACTCCGGAATATTACGTATATGGAAGAATGACGATATGGTAATACCGGGGTGGATCTTGCTCTTGATAATTTGAAAAAAGAAAAAAATGTAGAAAATACTTTTTTAGATAAGTGATATTCAGAGTGTGTTTGATTTTTTATGATACTCTTACAAAGTGATTCTGATAATTTTTGATTATAGCATTCTGTGTTTTAAAATTCAATTTTGAATTATAATTCTCAATCATACAAAATCGAAAATCAAATGCAATTTTTCAAAAGACAAGTATTGAGAAACAGAACTGCTTATACTATAATTTACTTATGTCAAAGTGGAGGAATATGACAATGTCAGAATACGGATTTACTAAAAAAGATTGGGTTTTGTTCAGAGAGAAAATTGCAGACTGGCAAGAAGCCTATATGGATAAGTTGAATAAAGAATATATTGAATTGCTAAATGGTGAAGGAACTCCTTCCGAAAAATTTTGGACTTTAGAAGAACGTATTCGCAATGATAAAAAAGATACCGGTGTACAGTTAAGAATGAGTCGTTCTGTATACTATTTATAAATTGTAACAAAGTTAAGGAGGGCGCGAATGAATTTAGAAATATATCAAAAATTGTGTTCAGAATCAAAGGTTCTCTGGACATAGCATTGTCTGCAACGAATGCAGGAAAGAGATATCAGTCGTGCCGATGTAAAAAATGGAATTGCAACTGGTGAAATTATAGAAGACTACCTGAATGATTATCCTAATCCAAGTTGCCTGATTTTTGGATATAATGTAAATGGACGAATTTTGCATATTGTTGCCGGATGTGATAATATAAATAATATATATCATAACGGCATATTACCCAGATACAAAGAAATTTTGAAAATGATTTTAAAGACTCGAAGAAAGAGGTGATGGATATGTGTATGTATTGTAAAAAATAGTAACCACATTTTCAATAGCACAACTAACACACGTCGTAAATTATAAAAATTGTATTATTGTAATTAAAAAATGTTCCATGCCTTGAATGTGATCAGTGTGGAGAAAAATATTATACAGACGAAGTTGCTGAACGCCTTGAATTGATTGTTAATATGGCGAAAAAATTAATGCAGGAAATTGCAGTTATTGATTATCCACAAGTAGCTTAATAATTTCGGCGGAAATATCATTGATGGTATTTCCGCCATTTCTTTTTATATACTCTTCGCACTATTCATTCTAAATGAATTATATTTTCTTAACTATTTATTCCCACTTAAAGCATTTTACAGAAATCCCAAAACAAATGAATATAACAGCTCCCATAAATCCAACAGGAAGCAAAACGTTTTCGATTGGCAATCCAAGAAATGTTGCTTTCATTAATTGAATACCTTGTGTCAAAGGAAACATACTGATGATCTTCTGCATAGCAGCAGGCATAACTTCAAACGGAAGTGTTGTCCCAGAAAAAATCAGCATAGGAAAATACAAGATACAGGCAATGACACTTGCACTTTTCATATTTTTAGCAATACCGCCGACTAACAGACCAATGCTTAACGTAGATACCATAGTCAGCAACCAACTTCCCAAAAATAAAAGCAAAGAACCATGTATCTTTATTTTCCAGAACAGCATAGCAAATAGGAACAAAGTGAGCATGGATACCACGCAATATATGACATAAATTGTAAACTCCACGACAAGCAATTTTACCGGATTGACAGGGGTAACTTTAAAACGCTTTAAAATTTTTCGTTCTCTGTATTCTGATACCACAAGGGGTAACCCCATGAGTCCTCCAGCACAAATGGAAATACAACAAAGCGCCCCAAAGGATTGCTCCAAAAAAAGTGTATGCGGTTCCATCAGCAGCAGGTTTTGTGCCGTAAATAAATCCGAGAATAATCAATACGACTAATGGTATGATAACGGCAAATATAACCATATTCATGTTTCTAATATTGAGTTTTAGCTCATTCTTTAAAAGTGTTACAAATGATTTCATTCTTCTACCACCTCTCCGAAAAGCATAAGGTAAGCGTCTTCAAATTTTTCGCAGCCGCTGGCTTTCTTTGCCTGTTCAACAGTTCCGTAAAATACAGCCTTTCCTTTTTTCAGAATACATATCTCGTCACATAAAGCTTCCACTTCATCCATGAAATGAGAAGTCAAAAAGATTGTCAATCCGTTGTCCTTTAATTCCGACAGGATTTTCCAAACATCACGCCGGGCTTTTGTATCAAGTCCGGTAGTCAGCTCATCAAGAAACACAAGCTTCGGATTTGGAATTAGAGCAAGTACAATAAATAAACGTTGGCGTTCTCCACCAGACAGATTTTTGACTGCATGATCAATCTTGCTTCCGATCCCGAATTTCTCACAAAGTGTTTTCCAATCTGCCGGAGCCTTGTATAAGCAGGCTGTTTCATCGCATAACTCGGAAACCTTGATTTCCGGCTGATAATTGTTTTCCTGAAACTGTACGCCGACATTTTGGAACAAGCGGCGTCTGTCTTCTTTCGGGTTCAAACCTAAGACGGATACCGTTCCGCTGTCTGCCTTTTTTGTTCCTAAGATACATTCAATCGTTGTACTTTTCCCTGCGCCGTTTGCGCCAAGCAGCCCGTAAACGGTGCCGTATTTTACGGATAGACTGATTTGGTCTATTGCAAGCAGATTGCCATAACTTTTTGACAACTGCTCGACTTTGATTGCAGTTTGCATAGTAATACCTCCTGGTTTATTTTTCTCTATAAAAATACCACCAACGATAACATTGGTGGCAAAGTGTAGGGTTTATGAAAATAAGATTTTCATTTCTTGCAACATTTCTAAAAGAAATTTTGCATTTGTTTCCGCATCTGAAAGGGATATGATAAGTCTATCGCAAACAGAAATAATATCTTCCGTCTGTTTTGGGGTATTTAATGCAACACGAATGTCTGTGTTGGGATTTTTAGATAATTGCTGCAAAAGCCGTCGGATTGCTTCTAAAGAATAATTTGCACATCTTAATGAGCGAATGATTTTTAGCCGCTGTATATCCTCGTCCGTATAAACACGATACCCGTTATTTTTTCGCTTAACAGTAAGCAGACCGTTCATTTCCCAATTTCGGAGTGTATCCATAGAAATATCAAGTAGATTTGATACGTCTTTCCGTTTCAGATTGTGTGAGTTTTCCTGCGCACCGCCGGACAAAAGCTGTTTCACAATCTTAATTGCTTCTTCGGCATTTCGTCGTTCCTGTCTAAGCTGCTTTAAGTATTCCTCTGTCAGTATGATTGCTGTGTCGAACTCACCCGCAGCAGACACCGTAACCATTCGTACAATTTTCTTTCTCAAACCATTTTGCAATACTTCTACTTGAAACGCCAGCCGTATTAATTTGCATTGCCATATATGAAAATCTGTAAATACGCGATAACCATTTGACAGCCGTTCCGGTTTGGGTATCAACTTCATTTTTTCATATAAGCGAACTGTATTTGGATGTACTCCAATCATTGCAGCAACTTCCGCAGTTTTATATGTAGCCATTATTTCTCGCCTCCATTCTCTTAAGAATATACCACAATCGAAAAGTCTGGTGTTATAGTGTAGGGTTTATTATATTATAGCTGTTTGAAAAGCGAAACAGTAAGATAGGAGCTTTTATCACTTGACAAGTAAACGACTGTTCACTATACTATTCAAGTAAACAATCGTTTACTAATTGGAGGCTATGATGATGAATACGAAGGAAAAAATATTAGTGGCTGCTTTACGGCTGTTTGCTGTTAATGGATATGAGGCAGTATCTGTAAGTCAGATTGCAGGAGAATTAGGTATAACCAAGGGCGCTTTATATAAACATTATAAAAACAAAAGAGATATTTTTAACTGTATATTTGAATACGTTTGCCGACTGGATGTGGAACGCTCTCGAAAAAGCGGCGTCCCGGAACAGGATTATTCGGATATGCCGGAGGCTTTTTCCCATGTATCCGCAAAAAGTTTAGGCAATTATATGAAAGAGCAGTTCCGCTATTGGAGTGAAGATGAAATTGCTTGTAATTTTCGTAAAATGCTTACTCTGGAACAATACAAATCTCCGGAAATGAGTGCTTTATATCAAAAAGTTCTTGTCAGCGGACCTTTGGAGTATATTGAAAATTTACTTTGCGAGATGTCAAAAGAACAGGAGAAACTGCTGCCCTCTCCCCATGCATTGGCAATCGAGTTTTATTCTCCCTTTTATCTTCTGCTCAGTATGTCAGATGGGACAGATTGTAAAGAAACAAAAGAAGAAATCGCCCAAAGGTATATGCGTTATATCGATGATTTCTTCCAAAAATATTTTTCATAAAACGGAAAGAAGAAAGGAAATAAGAATGAACAATTTCATCAACATAAAACAATACGGATTTTCTGAAATGTTTTCAAAGGAAATCCCACAAGATAGTCCATTAGAACCGGCGCGTGTTCTTTCACAGGAAAAAGGGTTCTATCGGATCATAACAGACAAAGGAGAAAAATTGGCGGAAGTATCCGGAAAGTTCCGGTATCAAGCCACATTTTCTTCAGAATATCCTGCCGTTGGAGATTTTGTACTGGTAAATTGGAATGAATCCGGCAACAGCGCAATTATCGAATCTCTGCTGCCGCGAAAAAGCGCTTTTATCCGAAAAGCAGCAGGAGAACCTCAACAGGAACAGATTGTTGCTGCAAATATCGATACGATATTTCTTTGCATGGCATTAAACAATGATTTTAACATCAGAAGGTTAGAACGATATCTTTCCATTGCATGGGACAGCTGCGCTATGCCTGTTGTGGTGCTGACAAAATCTGATCTGTGTGATGATTTAGATTATAAACTTTCTGAAGTCTCTTCCATTGCTTTTGGGCTGGATATTTTGGTTACAACTTCAACAGAAGAAAATGGATACAGGGAACTTCTGCCATTTATTTCGGAGGGAAAAACAATTGCGTTTATCGGTTCTTCCGGCGTGGGAAAATCTACTCTTATCAATCTTCTATTGGGTAAAGAGCAGCTGAAAACGAACGGACTACGCAATGACGATAAAGGCAGGCACACCACAACTCACAGAGAATTGTTTTTACTTCCTTCCGGCGGTATGGTCATCGACACTCCGGGTATGCGTGAATTGGGAATGTGGGATAACGATACAGGAATTGATAGAACCTTTACAGAAATTGAAACGCTTGCATCTCAATGTAAATTCCGTAATTGTACCCATAAAAATGAGCCGGGATGCGCAGTTTTAAAAGCGCTGGAAACGGGCGAACTGGAAATTGACCGCTGGAATTCTTATCAAAAACTAAAAGCTGAAAGCAGCTACATAGAAGATAAAGAAAGTTATCTGATTGCAAAAGGAAAACGCGAAAAAGAAATTTCCAAGTTAATAAAAAAAATTGCCGATCAGAGTATAAAGAGGAGACAGTTATCTTATGAAAGAAATGTTATTATAAGAAATGAACGAAAAGAA
>ENA-OQET01000262-OQET01000262.1-human-gut-metagenome-genome-assembly--contig:-NODE-262-length-29406-cov-5.886574_pt1 | contig 29406 bp, 37 predicted proteins | sample MGYA00242800_ERZ504645 | MGnify/ENA primary metagenome ERZ504645 (study PRJEB26092, sample SAMD00036308) | human gut metagenome | host: Homo sapiens | study: EMG produced TPA metagenomics assembly of... | reverse complement strand
GAGTCTCAAGGAATACTTTGTGGCGCTGCTGCACGGTGGTGTCCGGTTTGATGAATTCTTTGCGCTGGACGATGTATCGTTTGATATTATGCCCGGTGACTTCTACGGCCTGATTGGGCTGAACGGCAGCGGCAAGTCTACGCTGCTGAAAGTCATTTCCGGCGTGTATAAGCCCAGCGCGGGCAAGGTCACGGTCAACGGCACCATCGCACCGCTTATCGAGCTGGGTGCCGGCTTTGACATGGATCTGACCGCGCGGGAGAACATCTATCTGAACGGCACTGTCCTCGGCTACACGCCGAAGTACATCGACTCGAAGTTTGATGACATCGTTGATTTCAGCGAGCTGCAGGATTTCCTCGATGTACCGCTAAAGAACTACTCCTCCGGCATGGTAGCGCGGCTGGCCTTTGCCGTGGCCACCATGACAAAGCCCGACATTCTGATTGCCGATGAGATCCTGTCGGTGGGCGATTTCCTGTTTCAGGAAAAGTGCGAAAAGCGGATGGCAGAGCTGCTGTCCGGCGGCACCACGGTCATTTTGGTCAGCCACTCGATCGACCAGATCGAGCGCATGTGCAACAAGGTTGCCTGGCTCGACCACGGCCACCTGCGCCGCCTCGGCCCCACCAAGGAGATCACAGCCGAGTACCGTAAATTCGAGAAAAAGGACGCCATGCCGGCAAAAGTCACCGAGGAATAAATCATGCCTGAAACTTCCCATAAGAAACCCGACAACGAGCGCCCTGCCGATCTGGCCGTACAGGACAGTGTGGGCGGGATGGCGCGCCGCCTTTTGAACCCCGCCCATCTGCGAGATCTGGCCGGCCGCAGCGTCAAGACCCTGCGGGAGCAGGGCGCTGAACAGCTGTGGCGTGATGTGAAATTCCGCGTCGGGCTGGCGATGCACCACGATGATTGGCGGCACCGGGCAGACATCCCGCTGCGCCGCGAGCTGAAGGCCCAGCGCGCCGCCGCCCTGCAGGGGCCGCAGATCAGCATCATCGTGCCGCTCTACAACACCCCGGCAAAATTTTTTTGATGAGATGCTGAACAGCGTTATCAGGCAGACCTACACCAACTGGGAGCTGGTGCTGCTGGATGCAAGCGATGCCGACAAACGGCTGGAGCGCCGACTGCCCAGGCAGGTGCCGGGCACCATCGTGTATGAGTGCATCGAAAACGGCGGCATCGCGGCCAACACGACCCGCGGCTTCGCACTGGCCCACGGCGATTTTATTCGCCCTGCTGGACCATGACGATGTACTGTATCCCAACGCCCTCTTTGAGGTTGTGCAGACCATCCAAAGCACCGGAGCAGATTTTGTCTACAGTGACGAAATCGTTCTCTCGGCTGATTTAAAACAACTGGGCGGGTATCACTTCAAGCCGGATTTTGCACCGGACTATCTGCGCGGCGTGAACTTCATCACCCATCTGGCGGTGTTCAGCCGCCCGCTGCTGGACGCGGCAGGGGCCTATGAGTCCAAGGAGTTTGACGGTGCGCAGGATCAGCGACCTAATTCTTCGCCTGACCGAAAAAGCACATCGCATCGAGCATATCAAAAAGGTGCTCTACATTTGGCGCGGCCATGCGGGCTCGACCGCCGCAGGCATGGAGGCGAAGCCCTACGCCATCGCGGCGGGGGAGCGCGCCATCGACGCGCAGCTTGAACGCCTCGGTCTGCCGGGGCACGCGATGGCCGTGCCCGACGCGCCCGGCGCGTTTCAGGTGCGGTACGAGCTGACGGGGCACCCGAAAATCAGCGTGCTGATCCCGAACAAAGACCACACCGACGACCTTGACCGCTGCCTGACGAGCCTGTACAAGAACGCGGGTTACGACAATTTCGAGGTCATCGTCATTGAGAACAACTCCACCGACCCGGCGACGTTCGCCTACTACGAGATGCTGCCCAGCCGCTTTACCGACTGCCGCGTCGTCTACTACAAGGGCGCGTTCAACTTCTCGGCCATCAACAACTTTGGCGCGACCTTCGCCGAGGGTGGCAGTTTTTATTTCTATCTTATCATTGATATTTTCCATCATTTATTTTATATAAAACAGGTCTACCTGAAATCTTCATTATTTTACCCATTCTATATAATTTATTTAACTCTCTACTGACATTACTGCGTAAAATTCCTAAATTATCTGCAATAGCAGTAGCTGTAAGAGCCTTCTCACTATCTTGACTCTTTGCTACCTCTTGTAAATATTCAAAAACCCTTTCAATACGTTTCATTGTCAATTACCTTTCTATTTCAAAAACTCATTTCCACACCTAGATTTCTTCAACAATGAAATCATCTCTTTTTACCATTTTTAGAAAAAACAGCAGGAAAAAACCTGCTGTTTTCTTTATTTTACTATATGTTTACCACCATAATATCGAGATGCCCAATACGTATTATCTAAATTATCTACACGAATACCTCTACTTGTTGATGCATGTATAAAATTCCCGTTACCTAAGTAAATACCACAATGAGAGGCTCCTGGTTCATACGTAGTAAAAAATACTAAATCTCCAGCTTCTAAATCATCTGGTTCGACAAGTTTCCCTAATTTATATTGTTCATCTGCCGTGCGAGGTATGCGAATTCCATGTTTAGCAAAAACATATTCCAAATAACCAGAGCAATCAAAACCTGCTGGTGTATCTCCGCCAAACACATACGGCACGCCAATATAATCCTTCGCTGTAGCTATAATACCTGGGACTTCTTTTTTAGATAAAAATTGTCTGCCATATGGCACTGAAGATAAATTATCTAAAATAATTTTTTCGTTAATAGATGACTGCGAATTGACTATAACATTTTGTTTTCCGCCTTTAATAGCCCACCATGTCTCACGATTTACAATGCCTGTAACTTTTATTTTATGATCTTTTTGAAAAAGCTTTTACTGCTTCTTGCGTCTCTTTATCATAATTACCGCTAACTTTACTTAAATCATAATTCATACGAATGAGGTTTTGCTGTAAAACTATTACATCATGTCCATGAGAATTCAATTTTAGTATTGGTGCTGCCTGTGCATTAGCATTTATAAAACAACAAATAATTGCCAAAATCAATACTTTATAACTTAATATACAATATCGTTTTGCCATCTCCACCTATTCCCACCGTCCCTTCACTTTTATTTATACAATAATTGATATTAAATAGCTTCATGCATATTCTGTAAGTTAACTTTTAAAGTTTCGTTCACATCAAAAGCTTTTAAAGCTTTTATTTGTTCTTCTACATTATTAGTATAAAGAATTTCTATATTATTTTTTAATAAACGTTTTACTTGTGCCATAACTAAAGAGCTTGATTTATTATTAGATAAAATAATATAGTTTTTTGCAATATCGCCATGAATTAAATTAATTAAATCACCAACAGCAGGGCCACTTACTTTATCTTGAGTGATTACTGCAATTGCACCTAATTGTTCTAAACTTTGAGCTGTTTTTTTCATCATCAGCTACTGCTAAAATAGCGATATCCATAATAGTTTTATCTACATTTTTCAAATCATGTGGCATAGCCAAATTTTGAATTTTAATATCTTCGATTTGACCCCAATCTACAGCCTGACCAACTACTAAGCCTGGGCAATCTGTGTGTAAATACACAGTTATTCTATCATCTAATGATTTTACTACTATTACTTTACCTAATGGATTTAACATTTTTTCTAAATCACTGATACTAGCACGGCATTTTACTAAACTAAATGATACTGCATATGTATAAACAATATCGAATTTAGGATTTGGTACATCATGAGATTTTTTAAAGCCAGAAGAAAATAATAATACTGGTGATACATAGTTTCCATCTAAACCAGCTCTACAACCTTGTAAAAATACCATTAGAGCTTTTGCCCCTGCATCTACAAAGCCATTTTTCTTTTCAGCTTGACTTAATGCAATGCCACCTGCTTTTATAGCTTCTGTTAAAATTTCAGCAATTGGTAAATTTGCACGAACAGCATTATAAGCACCTTTTGCCACTGCTTTTGCTGTAATAATCAAAGGACGTTCTACTTCATCATTTACTGCACGTTGAGCATATAAAATACCATATTGGAAAGATTTTCCAAAAACAGAAGATGATGCATCATATTTTCCTGCTAAACCTTTAGCAATACCACGTAAAATTTGTGAAATCAATACACCTGCATTGCCATGAGCACCTAAAACTGCCGCACTACCTACACGTTTAGATACTCCACCAATGCTATCTGCCTGTAAATCACGAAGAGACATCGCAGCTGCACCAATTGTACGTAAAATATGTGTACCTGCTTTTTCATCCATTAAAGAATCAGCATTTAAAGCATTGATATTTTCATATTCTAATAAAAAGGCACTGTAGGCACCTGCTATCATTCTTTTAAAATCGTTACCTGTTATTACTTCTCTATTTCCTGTCATAAAAACCACTCCAATATTCTACCTGAATAATATATATATTCTACTAGATAATATTCTAAAAATCCATCAATATATCCTTTTATTATTTACAAAAAAATGGATGCATTAAAATTATACATCCATTTTATCACTTATTTATAAAAAATTTCCCATAATAAAGTTAAATTTAAGCAAGTTACAATTATACCGACAATGATTAAAATTATTTTCTGATATAAATGATTTGCAAATTTACCCATTATTTTTTTACTAGATGTTAAATATATCAATAAAAAAATAGTAATTGGTAATTGTATGCTTAAAAACATCTGAGAATAAATCAAACCCTCAAATGGGTCTTGAATAAATAATATAACTAATATAGCTAAACCATAAGTTATCAATACACCATGCCATGAATGATAATCTTTAATATTATAATCTTCACCAAAAATACCAGAGAAAATACTGCCTCCTGCTATTCCGCATGTCGCTGTTGAAGATATTCCTGCAAATAATAAAGCTATGGCAAAAATTAAGGCTGCACTATCACCTAAAATAGGTCTTAATAATTCTGTTGCTTGTGCTAAATCATCTACTTGTAAATTATTTGTGAAAAATACACTGGCTGCAATAATAATCATCGCACTATTTATTGCCCAACCAAGTCCCATAGAAAATAAAGTATCTAAAAACTCATATTTCAATTGTCGTTTTATAATTTTTTCATCTTGCAAATTCCATTGACGCGATTGTATTACTTCTGAATGTAAAAATAAATTATGTGGCATGACTACTGCCCCTAATACACTCATGATAATAACAATTGAGCCTTCTGGAAAAGAAGGTGTTACCCAACCACTTATAGCCTCAGTCCATTCAACTGAAACCATATTCAATTCAAGTAAAAATGAAAAACCAATAATAGATACAAAAGCTATGATTATTTTCTCCATTTTAGGATAAGAATTTGTTTTTAATAAAATAGCACAAAAAACTGCTGTGATTATAGAGCCTATAACAAGTGGTATATTGAATAATAAATTGAGTGCTATAGCTCCACCCAAAATTTCTGCTAAAGCTGTTGCAATAGATGCCATCATTGCCGTTGCTAATATTGGTCGTGAAAGCCACTTCGGTAGATATTTAGTAGATGCTTCCGATAAACAAAGCCCTGTTACTATTCCCAAATGAGCTGCATTATGTTGAAGCAAAATAAGCATTATCGTTGAAAGTGTTACCATCCACAACAATAAATAACCAAAATCTGCACCAGCTGCCAAATTTGATGCCCAATTACCAGGGTCAATAAAACCAACTGTAATTAAAAGACCTGGACCAATATAGCGAAGAATTTCTCTAGCTCTTTCGCTTGCTGAATGTTTTTTACTATAATCTTTTAACATAAATTTATTCCTTTACTTTTATTTATTTGAAAATATTTCTCAATTAATATTTAATTTAAATTATAACAAATATAAATATATAATCAACAAATATTTCTTTTTCATAAAACCATTCATTAACGAAATAACTTATATATTATTTTCCTTTATTTAAATAGCATTATTAATAATATTTAGCTTCATGATATAATGATTATATCATTATAAAAAGGGGATTATCTTATGAAACAATGTATGGAAACAGAAAAACTCCATCGCCGTATAAAAAAAATTTATTGGGCAATTAAATGCCATAGATAGAATGATTGATGATGAAACTATTCCTTGTGAAAATGTTTTAATGCAGGTAAATGCTGCAAAATCCGCTCTACATAGTGTCGGCAAAGTAATTTTAGAAGGGCATTTAAAACACTGTGTAATTGATGGTATACAACATGGTGATGCAGAAAAAACAGTTGAAGAATTTGCTAAAGCCATTGACCATTTTTCTAGACTATCATAAAAAAAGCGATTGATTTTCATCAATCGCCATTTTTATTATTAGAGCATTTGTTCTTTTTTAGCTAAAATATCTGCTACAGCCTTGCATGCTGGGCAATCGCAATATTTCGCACCTTTTGCCTTAATATCTTGAGCATGAGCTAATACATTTTTTGCCATTTCTTCACCAAAAACTTTAACACCCATTTCAGAATTAGCAAAAGCAATCAATCCATCAATCGGCATAATATCAGCTTCAAGCTCTGCTATATATTTTTTAGTTTCTGCTAATTGATTATCTGTGCCAATAGCATCAAGCCAATTTTGTGCTGCTTGTTTTGCTTCTTTGCTACAAGAAGGAGCATTCATTAATTCATGTGTTTTTTCTGCAACATAATCTAATACTTTTTGATCCATGATAAATCCATCGCCTTTCTAAGTATTATTTTCTCATTACTTTTATAATATAACTACTCAAAACGGCTGTAAAGTAAGCACCTTTTAGTAACATAGTTACTTTAAAGTAACTAATTATCAAATAAAAATGCACCTTAAAACTATATTAAGTCTTAAGGTGCATTATTTTATGCTTCTTGTAAAATTTCTCTTAATTTTTCCATATTCATATTTTGACGAACAGTATCTGCTAAACGATTAAATGCTGCTTGTTTTGCTGCTGCATAATTTGTGCTTACAGGTAAGGCATCTAAGCCTTTGCGTTTACGCAATATATTGATCAAACTACGGCGATATTTATCATTATCAAAAATACCATGAATATATGCACCCATGACATTTTGTTCTTGATTTATCATACCTTCTGCCACCTGCACATCTTTATCAGCACGTTTTGTGATCATAAATGGATGATTTGCTTCTTTTGTAAATTTAGTAGTTCCCATATGAATTTCATAGCCAAATAAATCATCTATAGATAATTTTTCACCTAAAAATTCCCAAGAAAGACATTTTGCTTCAACTTGTGAAGTGAGTTTTTTCTCTACAAAAGTAGTTTCCATTGGCAAAAATCCAAGTCCTTTTACGCTATCATTATCTGATTCAGTATGCAATGGGTCACTGATTTTTTCACCAAGCATTTGATAACCACCACAGATGCCAATGATAGGAATATTTTTTTCATGAGCTTCATTTAAAGCTTTTTCCATACCACTATCACGCAAATAAAGCATATCTTCTGTAGTGTTTTTGCTACCTGGAAGTAAAATTAAATCTGCATCACCGATTTCTTGACCTTCTTTTACATAATAAAGATTTACATCATCTTCTTTACTCAAAGCATCAAAATCAGTGAAATTAGAAATTTTAGGAGTTTGAATTACTGCAATTTTTATTGGTGCATTTGCTTTATCTTTCGCTTGAGTCTTTTTATCATCTAAAGATACAGAGTCTTCATCTTCAATACCTAAATCAGGTAAATAAGGAATTACACCTAAAACTGGTTTTCCTGTTTTTTCTTCGAGGAAATCAAGTGCAGGCTGTAAAATAGTTACATCGCCACGGAATTTATTGATGATAAGTCCTTTTACTAAAGCTCTTTCATCTGGTTCTAAAAGCTCTAAAGTTCCTACAAGCGAAGCTAATGCTCCGCCACGGTCAATATCAGCAATCAACAATACTGGTGCATTTAAATATTTAGCAATACGCATATTTACGATATCATTTGCTTTTAAATTCACTTCTGCTGGACTGCCTGCACCTTCAATTACCATCATGTCAAAGCGTTCTTCTAAACGGCGAATAGCTTCTTTTACAGTATCAAAAGCTTTTAATGAATATCCCTTATGATATTCACGTGCAGACATATTGCCTACAGCTTTTCCCATTAAAATAACTTGTGAACAAGCATTTCCTGTTGGCTTCAATAATACAGGGTTCATCTCTACAAATGGTTCAAGACCTGCTGCTTCTGCTTGAGCTACTTGTGCTCTGCCCATTTCATCGCCATCTTTAGTTACATAAGAATTAAGTGCCATATTCTGTGCTTTAAATGGCACTACAGACATACCTTCTTGATAAAAAATTCTGCATAAAGCTGTAGTTAAAATACTTTTTCCTACATGAGAAGAAGTACCTTGTAACATAATATGTTTAGTCATCAGTTTTCCTCCATCTCTAGTGATTTTTTATAAGCTCTTATTTTTTCCACAAAATATTTAGCATTTTGCTTTGAGCCTAAAAAATGTAAATGCAAATATGAACCTACAATATTATCTTTAGCATATCCTGCTTTGTATTTCATATTATTACGCATTTTCGTAAATTCAAATGCCCATGGAAAACTTTCATCTTGTGTATCAATCTGTGTTGAAAAATGAAATTCATGACCTTTTATCTCATCATTTTGTTTTCCTAAAATATTATCTTGCAGAATTTTTGCTTTTACATAACCCACAGTCTGCAATTTTTTATTCATTTGAGCTTTTGCAGGAATAATCCCCACCATTTCATAAAATCTTTGCTCAAAATCATAAATTCCCTGCATTAAATACATAAAGCCACCACATTCAGCATATATCGGCATTTTACGTTCATTAGCTTTGCGTATAGATTTTATCATCGAAGTATTTTGCATAAGTTCTTGGGCAAAAACTTCTGGAAAACCTCCGCCAAAAATCAAAGCATCAACATCATCAGGAATAGTTTTATCTTCTAGTGGACTAAAAAATTTCAACTTCGCCCCTAAATTTTCTAATTGAGCTAAACTTGCTGGATAATAAAAAGAAAAAGCTTTATCTTGTGCAATACCTATAGTTATATCTTTTTTGATATTTTCAGCTTCAAATTCTTCAACTTCGATAGCTGGTGCTGTTTTAGCAAGTTCAATGATTTCATCTAAATATACTTCTTGAGCAATTTTTTCAGAAATCTTTTCGATGACCTCACGTGCATTATTTTCTCCAGCTGGTGTCAAACCTAAATGACGCTCTGGCATATGCACACTATCATCACGGAAAATCGCACCATAAACAGGCACATTTATTTTCTTCATAGCTTCTTCAATCAAAGCTTTATGTGTTGGTGAACCTAATTTATTTAAAATTACACCGGCTAAATTCACATCACTATCATATAATTTAAAACCAAGTGCTATAGCTGCGGCTGAATCGCCCATTGATTGCACATTGATGACTAAAATCACAGGTGCATTTAATTTTTTCGCTAATTGTGCTGTAGAACTAACACCATTTTTTCCGCCATCATAAAGCCCCATAACACCTTCGATAATCGCTATATCGGCATCTTTTGATTCTTGCACAAATAAATCATTTATCATGCTTTCATCAACAAGCCATGTATCGAGATTATGACCTTTTCTTCCTGCCGCCATACCATGATAACTAGGATCAATATAATCAGGGCCAACTTTATACGGCTGTACATTTAAACCTTTATTTTTTAATGCACGAAGTATTCCTGTAACGACTGTAGTCTTACCTGAACTACTTTGAGTGGCTGCAATAACTACACGAGGAATATTTACTTTTTTCATCATTAAATCACCTTATTAAATGCGTGTATTATCAATGATATACATTACTGCATTAATGCAAGAAGCAGCAATTGGGCTACCGCCTTTTGTTCCTGTTACTGTAATATATGGAACTTTTGATTCAGCAATTAATAAATCTTTTGATTCAGCAGCTCCTACAAAACCAACTGGCGTACCAATGATAGCAGCTGGACGAATATTTTCTTCATTCATTAAACGAATAACTTCAAATAAAGCTGTTGGTGCATTACCAATAGCAACGATTGCTCCATCTAATTCTTTGCCAAAATGACGCATAGCAGCAATAGAACGAGTGATACCATGTTCTTTGGCATATTTTGCAATTTCTGGATCTGCAATTTTACATTCTACAGAGCCACCCCAAGAAGCTAATTTGCGTTTATTGATACCAGTACGAACCATTTCTACATCAGTATAGATTTTGCAACCAGAAAGCAAAGCTTTTTTCATGGAAGCTACTACATCTTTATGAATACGAATGATTGGTGCATAATCCACATCACCAGAAGCGTGAATAATACGAGAATAAATTTTTGTTTCTTCTTCGCTTAAATTTAATTTTTCAATATACGGTTTGATAATTTCAAAACTACGAACTTCTATCGCCATTGGGTCTTTGATAAATTCCATCAAAATCCCTCCTATTTTTCATATTTGGCAACAAATGTGCCTACACAATCATAATCATGAGTTAAATTTTTATAATCTATTCTTGGTCTATCAATAATGACAATTTCTAAACCTAATTTAATTGCAGCTGTCAATTTTGTTTCTGTGCCACCTAAAGTACCACTATTTTTCATCACAACAACATCTGCATTGTATTTTTCATATAAAGCTATATTCAAGCTTTCCGAAAAAGGCCCTTGCACAGCTACTATATCTTTGGGAGATATTCCACAGTTTTCACAGATTTGCAAAGAAGCAATAGCAGGAAGTACTCTCGCTATAATATGCTTATTGTATTTTTTACTATCTTTCGCAAATAAATCTAAACGATTGCTACCTGTTGTTAAAAAGATATTTTCACCTAATTGCATAGCAAGCTCAGATGCTTCTTCATAAGTTTTCACTAAATGAAGTTTTTCATAAGCAGGTATTGGCGTTACTTCTCTTTCATAGCGAATATAAGGTATATTTAATTCATCACAAACCTGCATAGCTGTTTTAGATACATTCACCGCATATGGGTGCGTAGCATCTACAAAAACTTTTATCTGATTTTCTTTTAAGCAATTCTTCATAGCTTCTTCATCTAATTTATGGTCATTGATGATTAAATTTTCATCTTTCGGTAACAACTCTTTACCATAATTAGTAACTACGGAAGCCATAACTTTATAATTTTGCTTTAATAAATATTCTACAAGACCTCTACCATCTTGCGTTCCTGAAGCTACAAAAATCATACTTCATAGCCTCTAGGTGTTATCATAAAGCCTTCTTTAGCAAAAGTTTTGCTATTGCCAATGATTACCATAGAAAACATATTAATATCTTCTTTGGTGAAATTTTCTAAATCAGAAATAACCATTGTTTCATTTTCACGGCTTGCACTATTTACAATGCCAACTGGAGTTTTAGGGTCTTTATGTTTTAACATGATTTCACGAATTTCTTCGATATGCTGTACACGTTTATGGCTTTTGGGATTGTATAAACCAATTACAAAATCACCTTGAGCTGCAAGGTCTGCACGTTTTTTAATCAATTCCCATGGAGTCAATAAATCACTTAGGCTAATAATTGCAAAATCATGCATAAGTGGAGCACCTAATACAGCAGCAGCCGCATTTACAGCAGAAAGACCTGCTACAATCTGAACTTGTGGTCTTTCTTCTTTTGGCAATTTCAATAATAATTCTAAGACAAGACCTGCCATACCATATACACCAGAGTCACCACTTGAAACTACTGCAACATTATGACCTTTTACAGCTTCTTCAATAGCCATTTTACAGCGGTCAACTTCTTGCATCATTCCTGTGCCAATTACATTTTTTCCATCTAAAAGATGTTTAATCAATTTAATATATGTGTTATATCCTGCTACTGTATCAGCTTCTAAAATAGCATTTAAAGCACGAGGAGTCATATCCTCTTTACCACCTGGACCAATTCCAATTACTTTAATCATTCCCATGCTAAGGACACCGTCACTTTCTCAAATTTTGTTTTCGGCAAAATTATTTTTGCCCTTTCATTATATGCCAATATAGCAGCTTGACATACATTTCCTATACCAATTTGTTTTTTCACAAAATTAGATTCAGGTAATTTATATTTATCAATCACATTTTGCATGATTGTATTATCATAAAAATGAGTTTCTACTTTATATTTTTCTGCCCATTGATGTAAAGCTTTCTCATTTTGCTTGACGATTGTAGAAACTAATGCTTTGATTTTTAAATCTTCACAATCTGCCATTTTTTTAGCTTCATTTATTGCCTGTTTCACAAGATTTAATTCAACATCTTTGCGACAACCAACGCCAATTATCAATTGTTTTTGCGTTAAAAATAATATATTTTCTCGTACTTGTCGTTTATCTGTGATAAATACACAAAAATCATTTTGCCTATCAAGTTCTTCTACATCAATCAATTTAGCTTCAATCTTAAAATCTCTAGCTAAATTGATTATCATCTGTTCACTTTGCTTTAAATCTTTATCTACATAATAAATAACTTTTTGGTGTTGAATTAATGCTGAATTAATTATTTTTATATGTTCTAAAGGATATGGCACTAAATTATATTTTCTTGCCACCACATCAGGAGCAATTATTTTATTCGTATCTGTCGCTGTAGTAATAACTGGAATAGCATTTAATATATCAGCAATCTTCAACGTGAGTTCATTTGCTCCACCCAAATGACCAGATAATAAACTTATCGCAAAATTAGCTTTTTCATCTAAAACTATTACAGCTGGGTCTTTGACTTTATGCACGATAAATGGTGCTATCATTCGCACAGCAATACCTGTCGAAGTGAAAAATATAATCGCTTCATACTCAGCAAAAATATTTTTTATCACTTCACTCATTTTGTCATACTCATATATATGACCAGTTAAACTAATATCATATCTATCTTTTTTTACATAGATATCACAAGTTTTCAAGGTATTTTGCAATTTACAAGCTAAATTAGCACCATTTTTAGTTACAGTGATAATTGCATATTTCATTAAGCTTTATCTGTACCTTGACGATACATATGACTAAATTCTGGTGCATAAAGACGAGATTTTGCATATTCTGTATCTAAACATTTACTTACAACAATCATAGCTGTACGCGAAATATTGTTTTCTTTAACGATATCGGCAATAGTTTCAAGTGTACCACGTACAATTTTTTGTTCAGGCCAAGAAGCTTTCTGCACGATAGCAATAGGTGTAGATGGTTCATAGCCACCTTCAATCAACTGTTCTACTACTTCAGAAATCATATGCACGCTCAAGAAAATACACATAGTAGCTTGATGAGCTGCTAAAGATTTTAATTTTTCTTTTTCAGGAACAGGTGTTCTACCTTCATTGCGTGTGATGATTACAGTCTGAGAAATTTCAGGAAGTGTATATTCCTGTTTTAAAGCTGCTGCTGTAGCTAAGAAAGAACTTACACCAGGAATTACAGTATATTCAATATTGCGACGAGATAATTCGTCCATCTGTTCTTGAATAGCACCATAAATTGCAGGGTCACCAGTATGAAGTCGAACTGTCATTTTACCTTCTTGTTCTGCTGCTGTAATTGTTTCAATAACTTCACCTAAAGTCATAGAAGCACTATTATAAATTTCACAATCTGCTTTTGCATAATCTAATAATGCAGGATTTACAAGAGAACCAGCATAAATAATTACATCTGCCTCTTTTAATAATCTTTGACCTTTAACTGTAATAAGTTCAGGATCCCCAGGACCTGCACCAATAATATAAACCATAAAAAATATCCTCCCTAATTCATCTTATTTTAATTTTTTACAAGTAACAATATAAACTGGATTTTGTGCATTGAACATATCGTATGAACCGATTTGTCTTAAACGATTTACTTGTACTTGAATTGCTTCATAAGTGTAATTTTCTTTTTGCTTCATATATGTTGTAATTTCAGATATTGTCTGGATTGTCACCGCATTTACGATAATGCGTCCACCTTCATTTAATTTGCTATCAATTATATCTAAAATCTCAAACATATGTTTGCCACTGCCACCGATGAATACTACATCACAATTTGGCAATTCATCTAATCCTTTTGGTGCTTCTGTGGCAATGACTTTAACTTTATCTTCTAATTTAAATTTAGCAATATTTTGATGTAATAAATCAACCGCTAAATCTTTTTTCTCTATAGCATAAACTTCTCCTTGAGGAGCAAGTAAAGCCGCTTCAATAGATAAAGAACCTGTACCAGCACCAATATCCCAAATAATATTATCAGGACGAATTTTTGCCTTGCACATTGTCAAAATGCGAATTTCTTCTTTTGTCATTGGCACTTTATCGCGAATAAATTCTTCATCTGCTATTCCTGGTAAATTCAAATATGCACCAACTTTCTATTCATAATTTATTTTATATTAACCTTCAACTATCATCACACAATGACTCGCACATGCTTTTGTCTGTGCTTCATCTAAAGATAAGCTGACTATCTTTTCATCAGGATAAGAAAGTCTAGAACAAATATATGCTCTTGCATTTTTATCCCAACCTCTTGCTATCAAATATGTGGCTATAGCATTAGAATTAAATTTATTATCTGTGAGCATACCGATTATGCGACCTGGATAATATTTTAAGTCTTCATCACTCGGCACACGTCCATGAAAACTAAGTAGACTAGCTTCTTGCCATGGAAGTGCTATCTTAGCAAAAGCTGTTTGCATAGAACTTAATCCTGGAATTACTTTTATATTTTCTAAAGGAAAATTCTTGCGCAAAGCACTTAATAAAGAATAATATCCTGGATCGCCAGATACCATCACTACTACATCATTATCATTTAATTCGACTTTTATAAAATCCATTACAGCACTGATATCTGCTTTTATGGCAAAAGTTTTTTGACCTTGATGAGAAAATTCATTTAATGCTCTCGTTCCTCCAACTAAAACTTTTGCTTCGTTTATAGCTTGCATAGCCATAGGAATGACATATTCTTTCGCCCCTGGACCAATTCCAGCCACAATTATTTTATGTTCCAACCTAATCTACCACCTATTTCTCTTGCATTATCGTCCATGCCCAAAATTTCACCTTTCAAAGTAACCATCACAGTTCCTACTTTGAAAGCATTAAATACATGTTGTTCACTGCGAAGACTAGCTCTTTTAGCTAATAAATCATAAAAACCTTTTTCTACCAATCCATATCTTTCAATGATTGGCATAGCTGCTTCTGTTGTCTTCACTTTAAAAATTTCTTCTACGCCTTTTTTATCCATGCCCAAAAGAGCAGCATAAGAAGCTAATATTTCCAAGCGAGCATCAGCTATTTTACTATGTGTATAGAAAATTCCTCCAGCTACTTTTATTAATTTACCTAAATGACCAAATAAAAGCACTGATTTAATTCCTTCATCAGCAGCAAATTCCAACATATGACCGATAAAATTACTTGTTTGTACCATAGCTTTTGCTGGAAGATTTAATTTACTAGCGATATTTTCACCAATTTTTCCAGGAACAAAAATAATATCATCAAAGCCATTTGCTTTAGCTACAGAAATCTGTGGTGTAAGCGAATTTTTAAAGCCTTCTTCAGACATTGGACGCACTACGCCAGTAGTGCCAATTACAGAAATACCGCCTTCTATACCTAATATAGGATTAAGCGTTTTTTTCGCTAGTTCCACTCCTTTAGGAATAGAAATCGTAATATCACAGCCATAACCTTCTGGCAATAATTCACGAACGACTTTCGTCATCATTTTTCGTGGTCCTGGATTTATTGCTGGCTCTCCTGGCGGAATAGACAAACCTGCCTCTGTAACTTTTCCAATACCTAAGCCAGCATAAAAATTGATTTTATCATCATCTTTATTTATTTTTACTTCCGTAAATACAGAAGCTCCATGTGTGATATCTGGGTCATCACCAGCATCTTTTATGACTTCTGCCCTTGCTCCAGTTGATGTAAGCTCTACATTTTTAATGGGAATATGCAATAATTCTCCACTTAAAGCGTATAATTCAATCTCTTGAACCACATTTCCCTGTAAAGCAAGTATAGCAGCTTTTGTACCAGCAGCTGCACAAGAACCTGTTGTATAGCCACTTTTCATTTCTTTACGCATAAAAAAATCTCCCTTTGGGCAGGGAGATAGACTTATCCCGTATTTCTACGAAAAATTCTCCACCTGCCCATCTCTCGTGAGTCTGAAAAATATATCATCTATAAATTTCACGGTGTTTTTCCAATAGGCAAGTCTCCTGACTTAGGTTCCTCGCTGATTTTCGCCTTCCCAAAATAAATTATTTCAGTGACATAATTGAAAATAGCTCCCCTTACAGTGGCGGGACCGTACTGGCTCTTCCAGTTTCCTTATTAAGCATACGCACCTATCTCTATTTAATTTAATATATTATATTATAGGCATTATCCATTAATACTGCAAATCAAATTATTATTTCTGCAATATCTTTTCCACTAAATTTTTATCTAAATCAGGTAAATAAATAATTTCTTTTGCCAATGTTTCATGTTTATTTATCATTTTTTCCATGAAAATCATATCATACCAACAATTTTGTTTATAACCACATTTTGTAAAATGAGCTATTTTCTTATAATTAAATTTTTCATGGAAAGCTATACTTTGCGGATTGGGATATGTTATGCTTGCTACTAAATTAGTTATATTTTGCAATTTTAAAATCGCTTCTAATTTCGTATATAAAATTTCTCCTATTTTTCTACCTTGATATTTTTCATTAATATAAATAGAAGTTTCTACACACCAATTATAAGCTTGTCGTTCTCTAAAAGTAGAAGCATATGTATAACCTACTATTTCATCACCAATACAAGCTACAATATAAGGAAATTTTGACATTATTTTTGTTATACGCTGTTTAAATTCATCAATTGTTGGCACTTCATATTCAAAAGTGATATTTGTATTTTTTACATAGGGAGCATAAATTTCTACTAATTTTTCTGCATCATCTGTTTTGGCTAAACGAAAAATTATTTTTTCATTGTTCTTCATTAAAATCTCTCCTCAATGACTAAATTTTTACTTAAAATCTATACAAATATTTATACTAAATAATTCTAGTCAAAATTTATATTGAGTCAAATAAAAATTTAATCATTATTGATATTCATTCTTGACATAATATACCCCATAGGGTATACTAAAGACGTAAAGATAATACCCCTAGGGGTATATAATTATTTTAGAAAAGAGGCGTACATATGGCTACTACTTCTAATTTATCTATTGATAATAATAATCACAAACAAAAAGCATATTCAATCAATATCCATTGTGCTAATTGTGCTGCCAAAATCGAACGAAAAATCAACGAATTATCTGATGTAGATAACGCTACTATTTCTATTTTGACTAAACAATTAACTTTAACAGCTAAAAATCCTGATGAATTATTACCTACTATTCAAAAAATAGCAGACAAAATTGAACCTGGCACTATAATCTCTCAACTTGAAGAAAATACTTCTAATTATAAAGAAAAAATCTATCTAATCGAAAATCTAGATTGTGCCAACTGTGGTGCTAAAATCGAAAAAAAATTAAATGAATTACCTGAAATCAAATCAGCTCAATTGACATTTGCTACTAAAAAATTTAAAAATAGTAGCTCAAAATCCTGATGTACTTTTACCGCAAATAAATAAAATAGCTAATTCCATTGAAAATGGGGTAAAAATCATAAATGCTGATGAGGCTTTTTCAAAATCTCATCAAAATACAAAAAATTTTTTGATGAAAAAACCATTGATATCGTTGAAATTATATTTGGTGCCATTTTATTTATCATTGGCGAATTTACCTCTCTTGTACCTGACCAATATACACTTTATCTGTATATCGTAGCTTATTTAATTTTAGGTTTCCATGTACTAAAAACTGCCATCACTAATTTATTTCATGGCAATGTCTTTGATGAAAACTTCCTCATGAGTATCGCAACTTTGGGAGCATTTGCTATCAAAGAATATCCTGAAGCTGTCGGTGTTATGCTCTTTTATCGCATTGGCGAATATTTTGAAGAACGTGCTACAGAAAAAAGTCGCAGTCAAATCATGGATGCTGTTGATTTACGACCTGAAACAGTAAATCTTCTCCATGGTGATAAAATTTCTGTTATTTCTGCTCATGAAGCCAAGGTTGGCGATATTTTATTAGTTCGTGCTGGCGATAGAATTCCTGTTGATGGCATTGTCATTGAAGGAGAAAGCCGTTTGGATACATCACCTGTTACTGGCGAACCTGTTCCAATAAAAATTGCCCCTAATAGCTCTATCACTTCCGGTTGTTTGAATATTTCCGGCGCTATCAAAATGAAAGTGGAAAAACCTTTATCTGAATCTATGGTTTCACGCATTTTACAAGCTGTAGAAAATGCAGCTGCCAACAAACCTAAAATAGATAAATTCATCACTCGTTTTGCTAGAATTTATACTCCTATTGTCGTTTTAGTAGCTACGCTTACAGCTATCATTCCTTCACTGATTACAGGTGATTGGGAACATTGGATTTATACAGCTTTGACTTTTTTAGTAATTAGTTGTCCTTGTGCTTTAGTATTAAGTGTGCCACTTGCTTTCTTTTCTGGTATCGGTAGCGGTTCCAAACAAGGAATTTTATTTAAAGGTGGTCTAGCTTTAGAAGCTCTAAAAAATATAAAAACTATTGTCATGGATAAAACAGGTACACTGACTCATGGTAATTTCACAGTTAAAACTATAAATCCTACAAACAATTACACAAAAGAAGAATTGCTTTCTCTTTGTGCTAGTTGTGAAAAAATTTCTTCTCACCCTATTGCTATCAGCATTATCAATGAAGCCACTAAACAAAAACTCAATTTAAAAACTACTACTGATAATCAAGAAATTGCTGGTGAAGGTATAATCTGCACTATTGACAAGCAAAAAATTTATTGTGGTAATAAACGCTTAATGCAACGATTTAATATTGCTTTACCTGATGATTTGCTTATTAATGCTGGTACAGAAATATTTATTGGTATAGATGATAAATATGCTGGCTCTATTGTTATTGATGATACTATCAAAGATGATGCAAAATCCACTATCGCTAAATTAAAAAACTTAGGTTTAACTACAGCTATGCTCACAGGTGATAATGAACATAGTGCTTATGCTGTAGCTAATGAAGTAGGCATTGATAAAGTTCATGCTAAACTTTTACCTGAAGATAAATTAAAAAAATTATCCTCACTTAGACAAGAACATGGTAATGTATTTTTTTGTCGGCGATGGTATAAACGACGCTCCTATTCTCGCCGGTGCTGATGTTGGCGCTGCTATGGGTAGTGGTGCTGATGCCGCCATTGAAGCTGCTGATGTAGTATTTATGAATTCTAAAGTTCATTCTATTTTCCAAGCAATAAATATTTCTCGTGATACCATTCGCATAGCATGGCAAAATGTAGTCTTTGCCCTAGGTGTAAAAATACTCATCATGATACTCGGTCTTATGGGCTTTGCTTCCATGTGGGCAGCAGTTTTCGCTGATACTGGTGTAGCTATGATTTGTATTTTAAACTCCATTCGCATTCTCTATAAAAACTATTAATAGCTTCTAACTTTTAATAATCTGTTCATTTTCTTTTTTAGATGAACAGATTATTTTTTATATTTACGAAAATTTCTTGGAGTACATCCATTATATTTTTTAAAAAGTTCTGCATAATAACTTCCACTATTAAATCCACATTCTAATGCAACTTCTGTAATTGATAAATCTTCATTCTTTAATAAAATCTTACTTTTTTCTAATCTATATAAATTAACAAAATCATTTGGTGTTTTATTTACATATCGCTTAAAAAGTTCATAACACTTACTTTTACCTACATTTCCAGATTTTGCAATATCTTGTAAAATTATTGCTTTTTTATAATTTTGATAAATAAATATTACCATCTGTTTAAATATGTTCACATCATCAGAAGTATCATCTTTTATTAAGTTTAAATTTTTGTCATTATCTATTAAATTATATATTTGATACCATAAATCATATACTAAAGACAACAATTTCCATTCTTTTGCTCTACAAGATTTTTCCTGCCAATTCTATTAATGCAAATAATATTCTATCTAATTGTTTTCCTTCATTATTTTTTTAAACACCATGCCAATAATCCATTATTCTCAATAATAGGAATTACATATTCTCGATACATAGCTTTATTAATTTTTAATACTGAAGGATTTACCATTAAACAAATAAATTTACAATCATCATGATTATATTCATAACCATAATGTATCTGCTTTGAATTTACAATTAAAATATCATCTTTTATTAAATGAAAAATTTCTCCATTTATATAAAAATTCATTGAACCTGATAAAATTTTTATAATTTCTATATCATCATGCCAATGACATAAAGCTCTTTTATTTTCATATTGTATTAATTCTCTTATCTTTATAGATATTGGCAATAATAAATTTTCATATTCTACTACTTCTAAATTATTTTCTATTATATGCATAAAGCTCATCCTCAGCAGATTATTGTTATAAAAAACTCGGTCAATATTGATAGTATTATCCCCTATTATATATTATTATGACTCTATAATTAATTATTTTAGGAGGTTTTATCATGCTAGCTGATTATCATATGCACACTGAATTTAGTGATGACTCTACTTGCCCTATGGAAAAAGCTATCCAAACAGCAATAGCTAAAAATTTCGATGAAATCTGTTTTACTGAACATATTGATTATGGCGTAAAAACAGATTTAAATTGTGATTGTCAAAAATACCTTGAAAAATTTACATATTATCAAAAATTATTTTCTCCCCAAATAAAACTAAAATTCGGCATGGAATTTGGTATGCAAACACATACTATCAATCAATTTGCCAAAACATTTGCTAGTTATCCCTTTGATTTTATAATACTTTCTTGTCATCAAGTCGATAATCTTGAATTTTGGAACCAAGCTTTTCAACAAGGAAAAACACAACAAGAATATAATGAACTTTATTACCAAGAAATTTTAAAAGTAATCCAGCAATATAAAGATTATTGTGTTCTCGGTCATTTAGATATGATTAATCGTTACGACCAAAAAGGAATTTATCCTTTCAATAAAGTCTTTGACCTTGTAAATGAGATTTTAAAACAAGTCATAAATGATCATAAAGGCATTGAAATTAATACTTCTTGTTATCGTTATGGTCTAAAAGATTTAACGCCTTCCGTTGAAATTTTAAAACTCTATAAAAAATTAGGTGGCGATATTATAACTATTGGTTCTGACGGTCATGATGTTGACCAATATGGCTTTAAAATCCAAGAGACTAAACAAATATTAAAAGATTTAGGATTTAAATATATCTATACATTTGACAAAATGAAACCTATCGCTCATACAATTTAATAATTAAAATAAAAAAACTAGATGCAGTTAAACTACATCTAGTTTTTTATTATTTTCTAGCACATTCACTATCTAAATTAAGCATAATTTTAAGACCATGGTCTAATGTTGGCAATAAATATTCTAAGCATTCTCTTACAGCTTTAGGACTTCCCGGCAAATTAATAATCAAAGATTTTTTTCTAATGCCTGAAGTTGCTCGACTCAACATAGCTCTTGGTGTAATTTTTAAACTATACATACGCATAGCTTCAGAAATTCCTGGTGTTTCTCTTTCAATTACATCTTTTGTCGCTTCAGGTGTATTATCTCTCGGCGAAAAACCTGTACCACCTGTTGTCAAAATCAAAGGAATTTCTTTATCCGCAAGCTCTATCATTTTATCTGCCAATAAAGCTCTATCATCTGGCAAAATTTCCATGGATACTACTTTATAATCAGACTCTTCTACAATCTGCTTTATACATGGACCACTTAAATCTTCACGAAGACCTTTTGCACCTTTATCACTTGCAGTGATTATTGCTACTTCAAACATTTCTTCCACCTTCTCAAGCTTCTACAAAAATTGTATCTTGTGCTTTAATTTCTCCGCCGTTTAATACAATCGCAAATACACCTTCATTAGGCATAATACATTCACCTGTTTGCTTTTGAATATTGCAACCTAAATGGCATTTTTTACCTATCTGAGTGATTTCCAATAAAATATCATTTACTTTTAATCTTGTACCAATCGGCAAATTTTTTAAATCAATACCTTCAACTAAAAGATTTTCGCCAAATGCACCAGCAGGAACTTTGAAATTATAATTTTCTTCAAAAGTTCTCACCGCTTCTACTGCTAATAAACTTATCTGACGATGCCATTTTCCAGCATGAGCATCATGCTCTAAACCAAAATCTTTTATCATCAAACCCTTATCTACAGCAGTTTTTAAAGTGCCTTTTTGTTCACTGATACATACAGCTAAAATTTTTCCCATCAATTAAATTCTATACTCCTTATTATTTTTCATAATCATAAACACCAGATTTTCCGCCTTCTTTATGCAATAGACGTATATCTGATATTTCCATACTTTTATCTATAGCCTTGCACATATCATAAATCGTCAATAAAGTAACTGATACAGCATGGAGTGCTTCCATCTCAACGCCAGTCTTACCATTTACTTTTGTTGTCGCAATAGCTTTTATCATATAATTGTCTTCGTCTAATTCAAAATCAATCGTAACTTTTGTAATAAATAATGGATGACAAAGCGGTATCATATCACTTGTTTTTTTCGCTGCCATGATACCAGCTATTCTAGCAACAGCTAATACATCACCTTTTTTATTAGTCTGTTCTTTGATTGAACGAAAAACTTCTTGATTTACTTTTATACTACCTTCGGCAATAGCTATCCGCATGGTAATATCTTTTTGACTGACATCAACCATAATAGCTTCACCATCTTGATTAAAATGCGTAAAATTCGCCATATTTTCCTCATTTATAATTTATAACTTATTATTTTAATTTTTTAGCTACATCAGTTACATCTTTAACAGTATTCACTGTATCTGTGATATCTGATGTTGAATTTCTAAACTCTTTTATACTTTTACCTAGAGCTTTACTTATTTCTGGCAATTTCTTAGGGCCAAATACCACTAAAGCAATTACTAAAATCAAAATTAATTCTGGTATACCTAATCCAAACATCTATTTTTCTCCCATCTAAAATTATTTTACTGTGCTCTTTTTTGAATTAACTGAGCCACAATACTAATCGCAATTTCGGAAGGTGTTTCCGCTTTAATATCTAACCCTATAGGCATGATAATTTGTTTTATTAAATCTTCGCTAAAGCCTTTTTCAGCTAAATAATTTTCTACATGAGCCTTTTTATGTCTACTGCCAATCACGCCAATATATGCTGGAGGATTTTTTAATAAACTTTCTAAAACCAAAGTATCTTTTGTATGACCATTTGTTACCACAATCGCATAATCGCTGTTTTTTATTTCCACCTGCTTACTAAAATCCGCATAATCTACAACTACAATGCGTTTAGCGTCTGGAAATAATTCTTTTTTAACAAATTCACTGCGTTCTTCAAGCACGATATATTCAAATTCTAAATTTGGCAATAATTTTGCGACCTCTTGAGCCACATATCCACCACCGAATAGATAAACTCTAGGGCTTTGCTTCATAATTTCTAAATACTGCCCAGATTGATTTGTTGTATCCATCTGTAATAAAGATTTTTTAATCAACTTTTCTTTTAAAGCAAAGCTTTCCGCTAAATCATAAACTTTAAAATCAAAGTTTTCCTTTTGCCAACTTAAGCTTAAAACGATTTTATTTTTCGTATTGATTAAAGTCAATGCTTTTTCCACTTGAACTAAATCTTTTTGCTGTAAACAATATAGAGCAACCGTCAATTGACCACCACAAACCATACCATATTCACCAGCAGTAGCATTATTCAAAGAAAAAGTCTGCACTATGGATTTACCATTTTTTAAATTTTGCTTAGCTTCCTGTATAGCCAAATATTCTAAAGGGCCACCGCCAATTGTATCCACCGTTGAGCCATCAGATAAAATAAGCATATGTGCACCCACTCCACGCGGAGCAGAGCCTTTTTTCTCCATGACCATTGCCAAAATCACAGGATTATTTGCTTTTAATTGTGTCTGCACTTTTTGCCAAAAAGCTTTTATTGTAATCATTTCTTGCCCTGCTTTCTCAAATTTTTCAAGCCATATAATACAGCTTCTAAAGCACCGCCACCTATGGCTCTAGATTTATCAGATATACTGAAACAATGGCTTTGCTCTGCTCGTGGGTCAATGTCTCCACATTTCATCTTATCTGTAACTACAATGCCATCATGCAACATACCACGGACAATACCATCTATTAAGGCTGTTACTTCCCTATCATCAACATAGGCTACAATATCGCCTTTTTTTACAAAATCACCAATTTTGGCTACGGATTTAAATACGCCCTCGCCATTAGCTCTGATAATTCGCTCTACAGTATAACCACCAATATTTCCTGGAACACCTGTATTCTTTATTGCACTGCCCTCTTCGATTACCTTACCTAAGAAATGACCTCTTTTCGTTTCGATAACATAATCGCAATCTTTTTTAGCTGTAAATCCAGGCCCTACAGCAATGACAATCGGTGCATCATCAATTTTTGTATTTATATTTTTCTTAGCCATTATAGCATCAATGATAATATCTGGTTTATATTCTTTCGCAATATCCGCATTTTCATCAACAATTACAGCAATTTTATCTTGTGCGATAACTTCTTGTGCCTCTTGATAACTATTTACTAACTTTCCTTTTATGCCTTCTATATTCACTTCATTTTCATAAACAGCATTAGAATAAGACACTGTCAATCTCACAGTCAAAGGCTTTTCTATCTCCGTCATAATAATCGGAAATCCTGCTCGTTGTAATCGCCAAGCAATGCCTGAAGCTAAATCTCCCGCACCTTTTATCAATATTTTTTCCATAAAAATTTACCTTTACTTTCTCTATTTTTACTTTTTAAAATTCATCACGATAACTACTTATCGCCACTTTTATTTTACATTCTGTCAATTTTTCAGCTATAAATATAGCCTCTTTTAAAGCAAGTAAAGTATCAACTTGATTTAGAATAACGAAAAAATCTCGCTTACCTATATCTTTTCTTGCCCCTTGTTCACTTGATATCACTTTTATTATATCATTTTTTGTCAGATTTTCGTTTACTTGCTTTTGTAAAAACTTTGCTAAAAGTTCTACTCTACATAAAGATTTTAACGGCTGATTTAATGCACTCATGCCTACGATATACACCACTTTATTTGATGAAGATATATAAACGGGTTCTTTTTGTTTAGGGAATTTAAATGGCAATCTTTTTGCTCCATCAGCTTCAATCAAAGTTATATCTGCCAAAGATACGATTTCTCGCAAAAATTCTTCGTCCCATAAACTTATCTTTTTGCCATAATCTTGACCAGTAAATACCCAATTTTGCTGTTTTAATTTTTGCTTTAATAAATTTTTATCTCTTATCGTTATAACATCTGCTGTTTTAAACATCTTTGTCGTTGTTGTAATCAAAACTTTCTTATGTTCACGCACTAAATTTTTAGCTAATAATTTTATCGTAGAAGTTTTACCACCTGCACCTGATACAGAAATTATATCTTGATTTTTCACTTGCAAATACTCTACTATACTTTTATTAATCAACTTTTTCTTTGTATATTCTAAAAACATAAATTTATTCTCCTATGAGGTGTTTTCTATGTATAAAAAATCTCTATGCGTTGTTATCTTAGCTGCTGGCAATAGCTCTCGTTTCGGTGCGAATAAATTACTTTATCCTATAAATAATATCCCTATGTATCAATATACTTTAAATTTAATCAAAAAACTAAATCCCAAACAAACAATTTTAGTTACTAAATATCCTGAAATCACCAAAAAAATTGACCCAAATATAATAGTCGTTCCTAACTATGATACTCATTTGGGTCAATCTCATTCTATGCAATTAGCCATAAAAGCCAGCCAACAATTATCTTCTGCTGATAATACAAATGATAATAATATTGACGGCTATTTATTCATCGTTTGCGACCAACCATTTTTGACATTTGCAAGCCTAAATAAACTTTATCAAACATGGCAAAAAAAAGATAATATCTGCGCTCTATCATATAAAGGGAAAAGAGGTAATCCTGTGATTTTCGCTCAAAAATATCTACCAGAATTACTCACTATCCATGGAGATAAAGGCGGTCGCATTGTCATTCAAAAACATCTTGATGAATTAACTTTAGTCGAAGTGAATTCTGCTAAAGAATTAGTAGACATAGATACATTATCTATATTAAATGAACTTCAAGACTAAAACTCAAGCTCTAAAATATGACCAACTGCTAAATTATTTTGTTTTATAAAATCTTCTACTATAGATTTATCTTCTATTTTACTAGTCCAACCAATGCCACAGCCACCTGTAAGCTCCACAGGTACAGGCAATAATCTGCCAGCGATATTTCCTTTTTTACAAGCAGATTCAAAAGCAAAAGCATGCGTCGGATTATCAAATGTTATCACTAATTTTAAAGATTTTCTTAATCTTGACATAAATTGTCCCTGATTTCTTTTATTGCTATTAATGCTTGTTTTACTTCTTCTTGTGTATTAAATCTTGAAAAACTAAAACGCACTGTACCTTGTTTATCAGTTCCTAAAGCCTGATGAATAAGTGGTGCACAGTGTATACCACTGCGGACAGCAATGCTGTATTCCATCCATAATCTATCTGCAACTATCGAAGAATCTATATCTTTGATATTAAAACTTATCACTGGTACGCGATTTCTTTTAAAACAGCCATAGATTTTTACATCTTTAATATTTTTTAGACCTTCATAAAAATCTTTTGCCAACAAAAGTGCATCTGTATCTAAACCATTTTTTAAAATCCAACCTACAGAAGCATTAAGTCCTGCAATACCATGAACATTAGCTGTTCCCGCTTCAAATACATTTGGCATCATATCTGGGTGATTTTTCGCAAAACTATAAAAACCACTGCCACCAACTTTTACAGGTACAGGGTGAAGACCTTCTCGCAAAACTATACCACCTGTACCTTGCGGAGCAAATAATTCTTTATGACCTGTAAAACATAAAATATCTATGTTGAAATTTTCCATGTCAATCGGTATTAAACCAGCTACTTGAGCAGCATCTAAAATAAATAAAGCATTATGTTCATGAGCTATAGTTCCTATACGCTGTATATCCATGAGATTACCCGTAACATTTGATGCTCCTGTTGTAATCACAGCCAAAGTATCAGGACGAAAAGCTCTTTCCAGCAATTCATATTCAAAATTTCCATCTTTATCTACAGGAATTATGGTTAAATCCAAATCACCATCACGCAGATATAATGGACGCAATACAGAATTATGGTCATTTGCTGTAGTTATGATATGCCCTTTATTAAAAAAAGATGCTATGACTAAATTCAAACTCTCTGTTACCCCAGAAGTAAATGCTACATTTTCTGGTTTTGCATTAAATAAAGTAGCAAATTTTTTCACGCGCTTCATAAACAATTCGCGAAGACCAAATAGATGGCCCTGTTGCACTTCTTGATGAATTGCCAGCATTAGCTAACGCTTCAATAACAGCAGTAACTACACAATCTGGACGATAATAACTCGTTGCTGCTTGGTCAAAATAAATCATGGTTTTACCACTTTCGTCGCTTTTGCTTGACGCTCTACAATATCAAGCATATTTACGATTTTACCTACAGCTAATTTTTCTTTTAACTGATAAAATTCTAAACAAGTGCCACAAGCTACTATTTCTACACCAGCATCAGCTAAAGTCTTTAAGTCCTCTAATACTTCAGAACCTTCAACTGCTAATTTAACACCACTATTATAAAAAATAACAGCTTTAGGTAAAGTTTCTAAACAAGTCAAAGAATAAATAAAGCCTTTAATCAAAATACTGCCTAATTTATCATCGCCATGACCCATTACATTACTGCTAACTACAACAACAAAAGAATTATCTGTCTTTGTTGGCACTTCACATTTTATTTCTTCTTGTTGAGGAATGAACATGGATTTTTTTACGAACAAAGATACTATATAATCTGTACCTTGCTGTACTTTTTGAGATGGTAAATTCATCTGGCTTGCCATTTTTTCCAAATTCTGTGCAGAAACTAAATTGTCAACAACTACATTTAATTTATCATCTTGTGTCAAAGTTTTTAATGTATCTCTAGCCATTACAAGCGGTTTTGGACAAGCCTGACCTCTAGCATCTATAGTTTTTTCCATAAAAATCACCTCTAAAAAATTACATAACATTTATTTTATATTTATTTAAATTTGTCACCTTGCCCACAATATGAGCATCTATATCTGCTTTTTGCATTTCTTCCACTAAAGATTTACTATCCTTAGAATTTATGCTTATCAATAAACCGCCAGAAGTTTGTGGGTCGAATAAAACTTCTTGCATAGCAAAAGATATTTCGTCTGCAAAAGAAACTCTATCTCCTGCAAAATTGCGATTTCTCTGACCTGCACTTGTGATTAAAAAATTATCTGCATAAGTCAAAGCTTCTTTGATAATTGGCAATTTATCTGCATAAACATCTACACTATAATCTTTAGCTACCATTTCTAAAAGATGACAAATAAAACCAAAGCCTGTTACATCAGTGCAAGCATGAACATCATAATCAGTCATGATTTCTGCCGTCTTTTTATTTAAAGTAGTCATGGATTTTATAGCTTTTTGCATAGCCTCATCACTTGCTTCACCGACAGAATTTGCCGCCATAATAATACCTACACCTAGTGGTTTTGTTAAAATTAAATCATCATTTAATTCTATAGTATTATTTTGATATATTTTTTGAGGATTGACAATACCTGTTACTGCCAAACCATATTTTATACTTTCATCATTTACAGAATGACCGCCAGATAAAATTCCGCCAGCTTCCATAATTTTACTAGCTCCGCCAGCCATTATCTGCCCTAAAATATTTAAATCTTCATTTTCAGGAAAACACACTATATTCTGTGCAGTTTTTACTATGCCACCCATAGCATAAATATCACTTACTGCATTTGTTGCTGCTATTTGCCCAAAAATATAAGGGTCATTTACCATCGGTGGGAAAAAATCTAATGTCTGTATCATTGCAATATCATCTGTCAATTTATATACAGAAGCATCATCACTTGAATCAAAACCCACTAATAAATTTTCATCTTCAAATTTAGGCAATTTAGATAAAACTTTACTTAAAACCTTCGGCCCTAATTTGGCACTACAACCACCACTTTTACAAAAAATCATAAATATCCTCCT
>ENA-OQET01000261-OQET01000261.1-human-gut-metagenome-genome-assembly--contig:-NODE-261-length-29510-cov-3.881905_pt1 | contig 29510 bp, 37 predicted proteins | sample MGYA00242800_ERZ504645 | MGnify/ENA primary metagenome ERZ504645 (study PRJEB26092, sample SAMD00036308) | human gut metagenome | host: Homo sapiens | study: EMG produced TPA metagenomics assembly of... | reverse complement strand
AATTGTATTATTATACACAATATATTCTTTTAACAGGTGATAATATGGAAATCTTCGAACGACTAAAATACATAAGAAAAACTCTAAATTTAACACAAAAAAATTTTGCAAAAGAAATTGGAATGAGCCAATCAGGATATGCTCAAGTAGAAAAAGGCTCTAAAGCAATAAGCAATAGATTAATAAAATCTATATGTTTAGCATTTAATGTTAATGAAAATTGGCTTCGCACCGGCGAAGGAAAAATGATAATTGAAAAAGAGGATAATTTTCTAGAGCAATTGACTAAAAAATATAATCTTTCCCCTGTAGAAGCTCAAATTGCAGATTATTGTCTAAATTTATCATCTGAAGAACGTGCAGGCATCTTAAAACATATTTTAAATATTGCTAATATTATTCAGCATAATAATTCTATAAATGGTATAAATATACAGGATAGTAAACTTACCAAAGAAGAAAAACTAAAGATACTTAGTGAACAATTAGATGCCGAAGAAAAAGGGCAAACGTCAAAAGCTTTCACTGGTACAAATGGGTGACAAAACAAGCAAAGCATTAAAAAAGAGGCTATTTCCATAAGTTTGGAAATAGCCTCTAAGTTTATTTTTAGGAATGCCATTTTGACACTTCTAGGTGTGCCATTTTGGCACTCTAATTAACTTAATATATAATTAACTAGAGAATATATTATATATAACCCCTATATTCCCCTAAAAAAACAATAACAATTTTGATGATTAAAGCATATTTAAATCATAAACTTTGTTTAAAAAGGAAATACATACCATGTCTATTATTCTAAAATTCATTTTAATAGCCCTAAAATCGTTTTTAAACGTATTTTTTATGTTTTAAGTATAAATTTATGTACAGTAGATAAAAAACGCTTAAAACGGCTTTATTTGTTCATTGAATATTTTTCTATAATGTCATATACTTTAATTGTATTATTATACACAATATATTCTTTTAACAGGTGATAATATGGAAATCTTCGAACGACTAAAATACATAAGAAAAACTCTAAATTTAACACAAAAAAATTTTGCAAAAGAAATTGGAATGAGTCGCTCTGGATATGGTCAAATAGAAATAGGTGATAGACCAATAAGCGATAGACTTATTAAATCTATTTGTATGGCATTTAACGTAAATGAAAATTGGCTTCGCACAGGAGAAGGAGAAATGTTTATAAAAGTAGAAGATTCTATATTCAAACAACTCAGCGAAAAATATAATCTTAACGAAAAAGATTTATCTTTTATAAAACATTATCTAAATATGAATCCTCAAAATCGCCAATATCTTTTAAACATGATTTTAAACATGGCTGATGCCATACGAGCCAATTTCAAAATAATAAAATAGATTAACATTATTATTTAAAACAACATACAAAATCAATGAAAAGAGGTTTCACTTTATGAAAATTAACTCATTAACTATTAATGGAATTGGAGGTATTAAGCATCTAGATTTAAAATTTAATGATAAATTAAATGTAATATGTGGTGCCAATGGAATAGGTAAATCTACCATATTAAATATAATAGCTGATGCTTTCAACGCAGGATATAATTCAAAATTAAAAAGAAATGCTTTATGTAATAATGGTGACTATCTTATTGATATATACATTAATAAGGAATGTCCTTCAAAAAAAATACAAGTATCTATAAAATATTTTGATCCAGAAAAATCAGATGCTTTCTATAAAGATCTCCCAATAGAAGACTTTTTATTTTTTAATATCAACCGTAACATTGATTATAATCAACTTGATTCAATTTCTAGAGACCCTAATAGATACAATGGATCTCTACCTTTTATGTCAATAAATGGTATACAAGCTAATGATATTAAAAATTGGTTTATAAATAGATATATGTTTATAGATAAAAATAATAGTTTAACACTAGAACAAGTAAAGAATTTTAGGCTTGCTCAAAAAAGCTTTAGCATTTTAGATAATACTATTAAATTCAATACTATTAAAGCAAATACATTTGATATTATGTTATCTACACCAAATGGTGATATTTACTTTGAATATTTATCCTCGGGATATAAAAGTTGTATTTATATCATTTTAGGCATTATAAAAGAAATAGAATATAGATATAATGAAAGTCCTATTAATGTAAATAACTTTGATGGAATTATCGCTATTGATGAAATAGATTTACATTTACATCCTACATGGCAAGCAGGTCTTGTAGAAGCATTAAAAACAATTTTTCCTCGTGTACAATTTATATTGACTACACATAGTCCAAGTATTCTTCAAATTCTAGAAAAAGATGAAATTATTGCATTAGGGCACGATGATAATAATGATATTTATGTTAAGAATTTAAAATTAGGTAAATATGGCTTACAGGGATGGACTCTAGAAGAAATACTACAGTACGTCATGGAAATGCCCTCAACAAGTTCTCAATTATATTTAAATACAATTAAAAATTTTGATAAAGCTATGAATGATGAAAACAAAGATGAAATTTTAAAACAATATAATCTATTAAAAGAAATGCTTCATCCAAACAATCCATTACTAAGCTTGCTATCCATTCAAGTAGCCGAATGGGAGGATTAATATATGATAAAATTAATACGTTCTAATCCTCCAGAAAAATTAACAGAAGAAGTACAAAAAAAATTAACAGAAGAATTTAAAAAAATAAGAAAAAAGAGTTTGGGATAAAGCATATATTAAAAAAGCTCTTTTAAAGGAATGTAATGGTAAATGTATATATTGTGAATCACGTATAGGCTCTGGCTATAAAGAAATGCACGTAGATCATTTTCACTATAAAGATAAATATGTAGATGAAGTAGTTTCATGGAATAATTTAAATCCTTCATGTCCACATTGTAATAAGAACAAATCTACTCATGATACTTATGAAGATCCAATAATTAATCCTTTTGAAGATAACCCTCAAGATTATTTTTATATAAAAAATTATAGATATTATAGTAAAAATAATAATGTAGAAAAAATAGTAAAAAATACCATAGATGTATTAGGTTTAAATGATACAGATAAGTTAGTAAAAATAAGATTTGATTTATGTAATGCTTTATCTGATAAAATAATAACCATCTATGACTTAGCCATTGAATATCAATCTACATTATCCGATAATATACCCGAAAGAAATAAAGTTTTAAAGGGATGCAAAAACCTTTTAAAATTATGTATAAATACAGCAGAGTTTTCTGCATTTACGGCAACTACTATACAAGAAGATGATTATTACAAGAAGTTAAAAAATCTATTACAAGAATTAAATATATGGGACGAAGAATTAGACGAACTAGATAAATCTGCAAATAAAATTAAATTAGCAACTTCAAGAGATAATTAAAAAAGGCTATTACATAGTTGGCTTAAAACTATGTAATAGCTCTATTTTTTAAGCAGTACACTTACTCATTTCTTTCTTTATTTTTAAACTTTCTCGATATTGTTCAGCTAATGCAGTTTTTTCAAATTCTACACTGCCATCAAAGTTTTCTTTAACTATTTTTTCAATTTCATCAAGAGATACATTAAAAAATTCTCTACGTTTATTTACCATATTAACTTTTCTATCATCAAAAGCATGATGTAAAGCATTTTCTAATGCTGGTGCATCTTTGCTAAAAATCATAGCATGAACATCAAAATTAAATGGAACAGAAGCATTACCTAGTTCATCAACTCGTTCTTGAGGATTCAATCTGCGTGTCATACCAATTTTATAAATATTTTCTCCAAATGAACCTATATTAGAAATAACATATACATATCCAACTCTTTGGTTAGCTTCTCTATAATCAATATCCGCCAAATTTTTATCAATTTTTGAAACTTGAATTTGCATTTCATCTAATTTTTCAGCCAAAGCATTTCTTTGTGCTTCATCTGTACATTCAGCTAGTTGTTTTTGTGCTTCTTTTAAAGCATTTAAATAATGTTGCTTTTCTTTCTCTGCTTTTTTTCGTTCTGCCTCAATTTCTCTTTGAATTCTTGCTTCTTCACGCATTCTTGCTCTTAATTCTTGTTGCTCTTCTTTTTCACGCTGTTTCATTTGCTGATATTCCAATGCTAATCTTAATTCCTGTACCTTTAATTCATAATATCTGTTATGAATTGATATGTTCATTACCACACCAAGCTTAGATATTGTTTCAGATGCTTTCTTTATTCGTTTTAAGCAAGTATCAAAATTATTATAACGAACTTTACTTATAACATATTCACATTCACTATTAAATGCTCTTAATAGAAGCTTCTTTGTATCATTTACCATTTTTTTCCCTTTTCGAGCATCATTATTTACAGTCCAATTAGTATCACCCAACACAGCTTGGTCTTGTCTTATCATATTTTTTTTGGTCTTCACGGATATCATCTAGTTTATATTTATATTGTGCTGAATTTACAAAATCATATTGTGGTTTATATAACGAAAAACTTTGTAATAAAACTTCATCATCTAATTCAATAAGTTCTATTGTATTTTCTTCAATTTTTTGTTCAAGTTTTTCACATTCATCTCTAAGTTTTTGCAATTCCATCTCAGATTTAGCACGTTCAATCTTAGTAAATTCACGAATTTCTTGTTTTACCTTAAGTATACTTTCATTTTTGCTTTTTTCTATAGCCTTTTACTTAATTCTAATTCTTTTTTTGTTCTTCTATTTATTAACTGCTTCTTTTAAAAGATTAGCTTTACTTTCTAATTTTTCAATCTGTAATTTAAGGCTTTCGACTTTTTTAGCATCTGGTGATATTAATCCTTTTAATCTATGTATTTCTCCATTAGCATTATTCAAACTCAATACAAGTTCATTGATTTTCTTTAAACTTTGTTCATTTTCACTTTTGTAATCATTTAATTTCTTATTTATTTCTATTTCTTTTTGAGAATACTTTTCATTGATGTTTTTAATATAATTCTTATATTTATATGATTTTAAAACAACCAATGGAATACCTAAAATAGACGCAAATGGTATCACTGAACAAATAAATAATATTAATCCTATTGTTATATTACTTAAATACCACTTTTCTTTAAAATTACCTTCTACCATAATATAAACACCACCTAAAAATATTACTGATTATATTTTAAGATATGGCAATATATTCTTCAAATTTATTTGATTTTTTAATTGTATTAATCAAATATTATGTTTATAATATATATGAGCAAAAAAAATAGCAGTTAATTTCTTAACTGCCCCAAAAAACAAAATATAAAACATAAAATATAAACATTACACCAATTTAATATAATAACAAAAATAATATTGAAAGGAAAGTGAGATAATGTCTTGGGGCGGATTTAGAGAAGGTGCTGGTAGACCTAAACAAGAAATACAACGGCAAAATAGAACCGTTTCGTTTATCTGAACAAGAATGGGAAATTATAAAGCCTGTTGTAAATTTAATAAAAAAAAGATAATAAAATTGGTCGTGATTTGCTCAATAAAAATAAGGAGCATAAAATTATGGTCAAAGATGCACAATTTATTAATTTAACAGACAAAGATATTACTATTTATGGTAAAAACCATACAACCATTACATTTCCTAAAAGTGGTACAGTTGCTTTTGTAAAACAACAAGATAATATTCTTGATGAAGCTTGTGTAGATGGATGTTTATTTGATATTGGAAAAAGAATTTATACCGAAGTTGGAAATGTACCCAAACCAGAAGAAAATATATTTTACATTGTACCAGTAGTAGTTGCACAGCAATTACCAGAAAGAGATGATTTACTAGTAGCTAGTAACGCAATTAAAAATGAGAATGGTGAAATTGTAGGATTTACTTCTCTTAATATTATTTAAAATGAATATAAAAAGGACTGATATCAGTCCTTTTTATATTATAATACATATATATATTATACGTATTTACTTTATACGTGCTTAGTGATATAGTATTTATTAAGGAGGGGCTTATAATGAATTTCAAACAGATGGAGAAAATCATAAAAGCCGATGGATGGATTTTAAAATCTATTCAAGGTTCACATAATCAATATGTGCATCCTTCAAAACCAGGAAAAGTAACTATACCTAATCATGGTAAAAAAGACTTAACTCCTGGAGTTGTAAAATCCATTTTAAAGCAAGCAGGGCTTAAATAGCCTTGCTCTCCCTCCAAAATAAATAAAGAAGGTGAGCCTTATGCTTAGCATTTATCCAGCAATTTTTCAAAAAGAAAAAACTGGTGAATACTCTGTTATTTTTCCAGACTTAAATCATCTAGCCACTTGCGGAAGTGATTTAAACGAAGCTATGTCTATGGCTGTAGATTGTTTAGCAGGATATTTATATTCAGAACAATTAGATGGTAATAATTTTCCTACACCAACACCTATAGATAAAATAGACATACATTGTGAAGATGACGAAGATAGTGATTACATTGAAAGCTTTTGTAAATTTAGTTTCTGTTGATGTAGCAGAATATGCTCGCCAACATTTTACTAAATCTGTAAAAAAGACGCTTACTATTCCTCAATGGTTAAACGATGAAGCAAAACGTAGAAACATAAAATTTTTCTAAAGTTCTGCAGGTTGCTTTAATGAATGAAATTAAAATCAATAATATACAATAAATAAAATGCAAAAAGAGGTAATAGTTTATTCTATTACCTCGTTTTTTAGGAGGAAAATCATGAGAAATGTAGCCATATATGTAAGAGTTTCTACTATGCATCAAGCTGAACAAGGATACAGTATAGATTCCCAGCTTGTAGATTGCCGTAAAAAAAAGCTCACGATTTAGGTGCTATAACAATAAATGAATATGTAGATAAAGGAAAGTCAGGAGCATTTTTAGACAGACCAGAATTACAAAGAATGCTAAATGACATAAAAACAGAAAAAGAATATTATGATGCTCTTATAATATATAAATTAGATCGCTTATCCAGAGATAGTATGGGATTAGCTTATATAATAAAGATTTTGCAACAAAAAAATATAAAAATAATATCCACTGATGGAGCTCAATACGGAACAAATCCACAAGATGTACTAACCATGCAAATAATGGGTAGTATAGCACAGTTTGACAATGCTTTAAGAAAAGAACGTTCTATTAGAGGTAAAATAGAAAAAAGAAAACAAGGTAAATTAGATAAAATAACTAAATATGGTTATACATTTAATGACGAAAAACAAAATTTAGATATAAAAGAAGATGAAGCTATCGTTATACGAAAAATATTTAAATGGTTTACTGAAGATAATTTAAGTGCATTTCGTATATCAAAAAAATTAAATTCAGAAAAAATACCTGCACCACAACCGAAAATAAATAGAAAAATAATTAATAAAGACAATATTTGGTTCGAATCTACTATTCGAACTATGCTAAAAGATGAAACTTATGCTGGTATACGCCATACCATGATATATAAATTTGAGAAAATAAGTCTAAACAATATGAAGAAAACCAAACGACCACCAGAAGAATGGATTAGTGTTCCTGTTCCTAGCATAATTTCTAGAGAAACGTGGGATAAAGCTAATAATATAATGAATAGAAAAAATACTAATCCTAGAAGAACACAACGCACTTGGATTTTACAAGGATTAGTTTATTGTGAAAAATGTGGTCAAATAATGAATATAAAACAAACTCCCAAAATAGGAAAAATAAAAGAAAATGAAGAAAAATATAATTTTTATTTTAAATGTAGGACTAATATTTTAAATTGGTTTGGTTCTGATAAAAAATGTCCTAACAGACAAGTTCCAATTTATGCTCTTGAAGATTCTGTTTGGGAAACATTATTAAATATTTTTTTATTCTAAAGAAACACTTGAAAAATATTTAAAAGAAACACAAGTCAAAGATAATGTTTATAATCTACTAGATAAACTAATCGAAGATAGAAACAAATTATCAAAAACAAAATAAATTGTTGAATGGTTTGCTGATGGCAAGATAGACCAAGAAATAGCTGATAATAAGATAAATGATTTAAACAATAAAATAAATGACTTAGATAAAAAATAAGCAATTTACAATCCACAAATAGAAGTAAAAAAAGCTTTTCTATAAATAATCTATATGATATATTCCATAAAATAAAAAATCCTAATAGAGAGCAAAAGAAAGAAATCATACATTCCGTCGTAGAAAAAATATTTGTAAAAAGATTAGATAATAAACGTTCTAATGCATATACTAAACCAGTTCTTAAAATACGTATAATTTTACGCTAATTTTAAATGTATTATAAAAAGTTGTATCGGCGTTCAAATCGAAGCATTGATTGATTATGTTCACCTCTTTTATCAAGAAAACACAGCAGAAGCTCGCAAAGATATCTTAATTGAACAACGAGACCGCCTACAAAAACAAATTGATGCTATGAATATAGTAATAGAACGTTTAAATAAAAAAGTAGACCGTTATGAAGAAATCATTATTCCTGCCGCAAAAAAAATTATTAAGTAAATAAATTAAAATTAAATTATAAACAAATAAAAACATTGCTATTTCTTATCGTTTTAAGTTATAATTAACTATGTATTAAATTTATAAACAAAAGAAAGAGATGATTTATGGACCCCGATAGGAAACAACAAGCTAATTTAAATGATGAAGATGATAACTTTATAGCAGAATATAAACAAGAAGTTATCCACAAGCCATGGTCAAAAACTTTAAAATTATTAGTAGCAATTACAACCTTGATTTTAGCCGTTGTCGGCACATTAGCTTCTTTCAAAGCTGCAAGTCTAGGCAACCAGGTAGTAACTACTCAAAATGAAGCTTTTAACCACTGGTCAAACTATCAAGCAAAAACGATTAAGAAAACAACTTTAGAAACTGAACTTTATACTATTGAAATTGAACTTGCCAAACTCAAAGATACAGATAATGCTTTAAAAACTGAACTTTTAGCTAAAAAAGCTATCTATGAACAAGAAATTGCTCAATATAAGCAAGAAGAAATCACTTTAACAGCTAAAGCTCAGGAAGCAGAACAACGTCATTTATTGACAAAAGAGATTTCTACTAACTTTGGTAATGCTTTAATCTTTTTGCAGATAGGTATTTTATTATCTTCATTGACTACACTTAGTAAAATAAAATATTATTGGTATATAGGTTCTATTTCCGGTATCATTGGATTTAGTATCTTTATCACTTCATATTATAGAAATTTAACTATGTAATTAAAAACCTCTTAGTATTATTATGCTAAGAGGTTTTATTTATGTTAAACTACAGATATACATAAATTTATCAGGAGTCTATCATGTCTATTACTTTCAATAAAAAACAACAACAAGTAATCAATGAATTAAATCAAAATATACTCTTAAGTGCAGGAGCTGGCACAGGCAAGACAAATGTACTTTCTTATCGTGTAGCTAATATTTTAAATAAAAATCGTGCCAATGCTGATGAAATTCTCTGCTTAACCTTCACTAATAAAGCTTGTCGAGAATTAAAAAATCGCATCACTTCGCAATTAGATTTTGAAACAGCAAATAAAATCACCATTCGCACCATTCATGGCTTTGCTTATCAAGTGATTACCACTACCGCAAAAAAAGCACAAACAATATTTAAAGAATTTGTCATCTTTGATGATGAAGACCAAAAGACGCTAATCAGACAAACTATCGCCAATTTTCCTAAAGCTAGAGCCTTAGATATTCAATATATCGTAAATTGCATTGAGCAATTAAAGCAAGAACGAGCTTTAAAACATATCTATACTGAAGATATTGAAGCCGATTATACTACTATTTATCATCAGCATTTGAAGTTCAACAAAACATTCAATCAACAACAAAGTGATAATTTAACGAAATTTTTTCAATTTGATGGTTTAAATATAATCATCAACTATGAATTGGCTTTACAACAAATGCACGGTTTAGATTACAAAGATTTAATCGCCAATGCTTATCGTTTATTTCAAGACGAAAATATATGCTCATCATGGCGAAAACGCTACAAATATATCATGATTGATGAAATGCAAGACACTAGTTCTTTTGAATATACTATGCTCGAAAATCTCTTTCCTGCTAATAATATCATGCTCTGTGGCGATGAATTTCAAACTATATACGAATGGCGTGGCTCTAATCCTCAAAAAATCTTAACTGCCTTCACTGAAAAATATAACCCCTTAATCATTAATTTCAATGAAAATTATCGCTCTACTAGATTGCTTTTAGAAATGGCTTATAATACTTTAATAAATCTATTTCGTAAAGAAACCATTTCACATTCCTATGCTAAAAATCTACTTTCTAAAAGCAGTGAACTTGGTCATAAAATAGAATTAAAACAAGCAAATTCCCTAGCTAACGAAGCCCAATGGATTTTTCAAAATATCGTAAATTTATTACCTCTAGTAAAAATACCTACGCAAATAGCTATTTTAGTTCGTCAAAACAATTATCTACAAAACTTAACATTACATCTAAATTATCTAGCCAATATCTATAATCAAAAAAATCAAGAAGAACCTATCCATTTCATTCAAATAGATAATATCCGCTTTTTCAAACGTCAAGAAATAAAAGATGTTCTATCCATTATGAAATATCTCATCAATCCTAATGATTATCTCAGCCTACAGCGAATATTAATAAATTTAATCCCTAATATTGGTATTCGTACTATCAAGCAAATATCTTCTGCTGAATATCTTCAAAATGGATTGCGTTTATCTGACTTCATCAATGCAAATTTCCAAAATCCAAACTATGAACCTTTTTCTGATTTGATTTCAGCTTATTTATCCAAAGACATCATAGTTTTTGATATTGAAGGTACGGGGACAGATATTTTTGCAGACAATATTATTCAATTATCCGCAATCAAAATTCGCAAAGGGAAAAAAATAGCTGAATTCAATCGCTATCTAAAATCAGATAAACCTGTTGGCGACTCTGAAAAAGTACATCATATTTCTGATGAATATTTACAAACTCATGGCGAAAATCCTAAACTTGTTCTTCAAGAATTTTGTCAATTTATCCAAGATGCCATCATCACAGGTCATAATATTCGCGGTTATGATATGGATATTCTCAATCAAAATCTATTAAAACATAACTTAAAACCTGTAGATTTCTCTAATATAAATTTTGATACCTTAGATTTAGTTCGTCGTTTTTATCCTAATTTGCCTAATCATAAACTTGAATTTCTAAGCAATCATTTTCAATTTGAAACAAAATCAAACCATAATTCTCTAGATGATGTTTTTGCTACATGGGAATTATTGCACAAATTACTCGAAGATAAAATCATTCCTACAGCTAAAAAACGCAGTGAATTAATCAATAAACAAAAAAATAAATTCATTCATGTAGCTCAAATTTTCCAAAAACTGCATAATATTTTAAATGACAATTTACTTTTAGAAAATCTAATTGCTCAAATCGTTAAAGAATTTAATTTAGTAAATATCTATAAAACTACAACAACTAAAGATGGAGCTGTTCGCTTAGAAAATATTCGCAATTTATTTAGATTAGCCAAAGCAGAACTCAACTCACATCGAGGAACAAATGGCATCAAAGAATTATTACAATATGCTAGTTTATCTAATACAGATTTAGATGCTCTTACTTCTTCTCATCCTAAAATCCCTATTATAACTATTCATCAAGCAAAAGGCTTAGAATTTGATTATGAATTTTTAGCTGGCATGAATGATGATATTTTTCCATCATATTTCAGCACACGCAATGGCTCTATTACTGAAGAAGAAAAACGTCTTTTCTATGTAGCCATCACTCGTGCCAAAAAAGCTTTATTTCTCTCCAGTTCAGGTAGACCTAGTCGTCTATTAAATTATATACCTGAACAATTCATCACCAAAATTAAATAAAAATGATTACTATCTATAAAGGCATAATATTTATGTCTTTTACTTTTAACAAAAATTTTATAAATTTTAAAATAATTTCATATACTTTTACTTATATAAGTGCTAAAATAAATATAATTTAATCTATCTATATTTTAGAATAAATTGTATATATTCTATTGGAGGTATCCGCTTATGAAAATACTAATTATCGGCGGTGTTGCAGCCGGAACGAAAGCAGCTGCAAAATTAAAACGAGAAAATCGTGATTTAGATATCACAATCATTGCTAAAGATGGTGATATTTCTTATGCTGGTTGCGGTTTACCATATTATATTGGAGGATTTATCGAAGACCGCTCTAGTCTAATTGTTAATACTCCACAAAAATATGCTGCTATGACAGGTGTAAACGTCTTAACTAATGTAGAAGCTATTGCTGTGGATAATAATAATCATACTGTTATCGCTAAAAATTTAATCACTAATGAAGAAGCTTCTTATGCTTATGATAAATTAATTATTGCTACTGGTGCTTCACCTATCACTCCATCTATTGAAGGTATAAAAAAACAAGGTGTATTCTCTTTGCGCCTTCCTAATGACGCTGTAAATATAAGAGATTATGTTACTAACAATCAAGTAAAAAAAGGCTGTTATTGTTGGTGGTGGCTTTATCGGTCTTGAAGTTGCTGAAAATCTTCTAGCTCAAAAAGTTGATGTAACAGTTATCGATTTTGCTCCACAAATCATGCCTAATATAATTGACCCAGAAATTGCTAGTTATGTACAAAAACATTTACAAAAACATGGTATTCGCGTATTAACTGGCGTTGCTGCTCAAGAAGTTTTAGGTGATGATAAAGTTTCTGCACTCAAAACCTCCGCTGGTGAATTAAGTGCAGATTTAGTAATCTTATCTGTTGGTATCAGACCAAATACTGCCTTTTTAAATGATACAGGTATGGAAATGTTCAAAGGAACTATTCTTGTAAATGAACAATTACAAACAAATTTACCTGATATCTACGCTATTGGCGATTGTGCTATGGTTTCCAACAGAATGACACATTCTGCTCAATGGTCTCCAATGGGTTCTAGTGCCAACTTAGAAGGCAGACTCTTAGCTCAAATTTTAAATAATACACCTAAAAATTATCCTGGCGTATTAGGCACAGGTATTGTAAAACTTCCAGAACTAAACTGTGCAAGAACAGGTCTTAGTGAAAAAGTTGCTCGTGATGCTGGTTACGATGTAGAAACTGTAATGGCAGTCGTTGATGATAAAGCTCATTATTATCCAGATGCAAGCTCTTTCATCACCAAATTAATCGTAGATAAATCCACACATAAAATCTTAGGTTTCCAAGCACTTGGAAGCGGTGCTGTAGACAAAATGGTAGATATCGCTGTAACAGCTATTTCCTTAGATGCTACTATTGAACAATGCGAATGCATGGATTTCTGTTATGCTCCTCCATTCTCCACAGCTATTCATCCATTTGTACAAACAGTTCATATTATGCAAAATAAATTAAGCAATAAATTAATCAGTATCACTCCTGCTGAATATCTAGCTGGCAAAGCAAAAGATTATCGTGTAATTGATGCTGGTTTAGCTCCTAGTATTCGTGGTGCTAAATATGTAGATTTAGCAAAAGTAAATGCACCTATAGAAGGTATCGGCAAAGACGAAAAACTTCTTTTAGTATGCGCTAAAGGTAAACGTGCATATTTCTTACAAAATCGCTTAAGACATCTAGGTTATACAAATACACTTTCCCTTGAAGGTGGTCTTTTCTTCAATGATGTAAAAGTAAAAACTACATCTAAATTAACACCTGAAGAAATAAAAGCTGTAAAAGCTCTAGGTTTCCTTCAAGACAAAAATACAGAAGATAAATTCAATGGTCGTGTAATTACTAGAAATGGTAAAATTACAGCTCAAGAAAGCAAAGTTATAGCTGAAGCAGCAGATAAATTTGGCAGTGGCGAAATAACAATGACATCTCGATTAACTGTAGAAATTCAAGGCGTTCCATATGATAATATTGAACCATTACGCGAATATCTAATGCAAAATGCAGGACTTGAAACAGGTGGTACAGGCTCAAAAGTTCGCCCTGTAGTTTCTTGTAAAGGTACTACTTGCCAATATGGCTTAATTGATACATTTGCTTTATCTGAAGAAATTCATCAACGTTTCTATAAAGGATATAGAGATGTAAAACTCCCTCATAAATTCAAAATTGCAGTTGGGGGCTGTCCTAATAACTGTGTAAAACCAAATCTAAATGATATTGGTATCATCGGTCAACGCGTTCCTCAAATTGATTATGCAAAATGTCATGGTTGTAAAATTTGTCAACCAATGAATAGATGCCCAATGAAAACATTAAATGTTGTAGATAAAAAAATAACTATTGATGAAAAACATTGCAATCATTGTGGTCTTTGCGTAAATAAATGCCCATTCCATTGCTTTGATAATTATACTGATGGCTATCGCGTTTATATCGGCGGTCGTTGGGGCAAACGCGTAAAAGAAGGTCAACCATTATCCAAAATCTTCACATCTAAAGAAGAAGTTTTAGCCATTGTCGAAAAAGCTATTCTTTATTCCGTGAACAAGGTATCACTGGCGAACGTTTCTCCGATACAATTGATAGATTAGGTTTTGCTAATGTAGAAGCACAATTATTAGCAGATGACCTCTTATCTCGTAAGCAAGAAAACTTAAAAGCACAAAAACATTTAGTCGGTGGCGCTACTTGCTAAATAAAATTAATATTATTTTTTAATTTAAATAAAAAAAGATAGAATACAAAAGTGTAATTCACAAAAGTATTCTATCTTTTTATTTTGCTATATTTTATTATTTTGTTATTTTATTGATAAAAGATTTTCACCAATATTTATATTTGTTTCTTTTGTACAAACAACTTCTGTATAATTCATCATATTTGTTATAACAATAGGAACATCTAGGCAATACCCTTTAGATTTTAATAAATCTATATCAAATTCTATTAATTTTTGCCCAATTTTAATTTCATCACCTTGTTTTACAAAAGCTTTAAAACCTTCTCCTTTTAATTTTACAGTATCCATTCCTATATGAATTAATAATTCCACGCCTTCTTGAGTTGTAATGCCTATAGCATGTAATGTAGGTAATAATGCATTTACCACACCATTAACAGGTGATACTAAAACACCTTCTTTAGGATTTATAGCTATGCCATTTCCTAAAATACCAGAAGCAAATGCTTCATCTTTTACTTCATTTAATGGTAAAACTTCGCCTTTTAATGGACTTGTAATCTCTACAACTTTATTATTTTCATTTAAATCAACTTTATTCATTGCATTATTTTCTTCTTGTTCGACTTTTTCTGTTCCTGTTTCCATTTTGGAATTATAGCCAAAGAACCATGTAATCGTAAAAGCTACAGCAAAAGAGATGACATTTACTAAAATATAAAATGTTAAATTTTTCGAAGTAAATAATCCCCACTCCTTATATGTATGATTTTTTTCAAACCTATTCCATTGAAAAAACACATAATAAATTCCTTTATACTGAATTAACCCATTAGGATCATTTAGTAATCCTACATTAGGCTCTAAATGAAAATTTTTGTCTAATATACTATGCTCATTCTTTTCCTTCTTTCCTAAAAAACTACATATATATTAAATAATATTTACAGTGATTTTTCTATAGTATTTCTTTACCAAAATATGGAAAAAACAAACCTTTTATTTTATAATATTATCTATGAAAGAATATAAAGAAACTCAACATAGTATACACTATAAATCTTTATCAGATTTATCATTTTATAGTGCTGGTTATGAAAAATGTAAACCTAGTTACAGTTATGGCCCCAAATACAGAAACTACCAATTAATCCATTTTGTCCTCAGTGGTGAAGGCACACTTCATATCAATGAACAAACATTTAATCTAAAACAAGGAGATGCTTTTTTAATTCCTTCGGGAAAAAATTTCTTATTACAAAGCTTCAGCTACTAATCCTTGGTGCTATACATGGATTAGTTTTTTAGGGATTAATTCTCAAAACTATATCTATCAAATGATGAAAAAAACTGATGATATTTACATCATTCACAATTTAGATATAACAAAATATAAAACACTAATTGATGAAATTATTAATCTTCAAGAAAATAATGTCATTCATTATTTAAAAGCCAATAGCCTCTTGTTCCTCATTCTCGCACAACTATTTGAAGATATTAATCTATCTGAAAATCAAATGCAAACTAAATCTCTTGCTAATGATTTAAAATTTTATTTTGATGTCAACTATGCAGAAAAATTAATCTTAAAAGATATCGCTAAAAAATTTGGTATTCATCCTAATTATCTAACTCGCATATTTCACGAAAAATTTCATTTATCACCAAAACAATATATAATTCAATTAAAACTAAAAAAAGCCCGTAGCCTTTTAATAACTACTGAGCTTTCTATTTCCATTATTGCTTCCTCATTAGGATTTGATGACCAATTAGCCTTTTCACGTACCTTTAAGAAAGAATTTTCTATTTCACCTTCTATGTATAGAAAATATTATGCAGAAAAATAATTTTCCACCTAAAAGTCTAGTAAATTTACTAGACTTTTTTATTTCATATCATTTTTATGTATCTCTCCCCATACACATAATCTATCTAAAATTTCCATGAGCGATTTTCCCCTATCTGATAAACTATACTCTACTTTAGGTGGTATTTGTGGATATTCCTTTCGTATTATCAAGCCATCTTTTTCCAATTCTTTCAAAGATACTGCAAGTGTTTTATGTGAGATAGTCTTTATATATCTTTTTAATTCATTGTATCTGACAATATTAAATTCCATTAAACAGTATAAATAACCATTTTATACTTGCCTCGTATTAATGATAACGTATAACTAAACCTGTATCTTCAAAATTGGCATTTTCAATATAATTTTTAAACATCAAAACTCTCCTTTTGGTTAGTATCTAACAAAAATGTGCGTACTTCAAGCAAATAATCTACACTGATATAATTATAAATATAAACATTGGAGGTGTAAATTTATGCATAAAAAAATCTGTATTTTAAATGGAAGTCCCAGAATAAATGGCAATACAAAAGAACTCATCAAATATTTTACTAAAGGAGCAGAAACTGTAGGTCATGAAGTTACTTGCTTTGATTTACAAAAAATGAATATTCATGGCTGTCTTGGTTGTTGTAATGGAGGTAAAAACGAAGACTCTCCTTGTGTACAAAAAGATGATATGTCGCAAATCTATCCTGTATACAAGACAGCAGACATCATAGTCTTAGCCTCTCCTATGTATTATTGGGGCATCACAGGTCAACTAAAATGTGCTTTTGATCGTTTATTTGCTATAGCCGAATTAAATCCAAATTATGAAAATCCACAAAAAGAATGTATTTTACTTATGGCTTCAGAAGGAAATACCTCTGATAATTTTGCACCAGTTAAGGCTTTTTATGAAGGATTAATATCTCATTTAGGTTGGAAAAATCTAGGCATTGTTTATGCTGGAGGAAATATGAATATTGGCGATATTTTAAATAAACCAGAGCAATTAAAACAAGCCGAAGATTTAGGAAAATCTATTCAATAAGCATCTGATAAATAAAATACCAGCTATCATTTTAGCTGGTATTTTTAAATACTTTCAATTTGCATCAAAGCATTGATGATTTTATGCACTTCATATGGATTGGGATTTTCCTTAGCCAATACTTCTAATATATAATCTTTATCATAAATAAAATCACTAGAATAATTCAACAAATGAATAGCAAACTCATTTGCTTCACATTCATAACGAGCAGGAGAATAATATATTCCTTCATGTTGAAAAAAATAACCTGCATGCCAATGCATACGCACATGACCAAGTTCATGACAAATTACAATTTTTTGAGCTTCATAATTCAATTTATCATTCAATAAAATAGTCTTTTTTCGCAAAACACGCACCAATATTCCACGTATCTTTTCAGGAAGTGGCACATATAAAATATTTACATCTAATTCCTTTGCCAATGCAAATGGATCTGCTGTTTGATATTTATTAACTAAATTTTTCACTCTTAATTTATATTTTTTCGCATAATTTATTTTTTCTTTCGTTTATTTCTTTCTTTTGCGTCCCAAAAAGCCATTTCTAATGCTTCTTGTATCTGATTTTTTTCTTCTATATTTAACCTATATGTATTACCATCAAATAAAACTTCTGCTTCTTTTAAAAATTTTTCCAAACCTTTATCCTTACCCATAAAATCACCGCCTAATATAATTTTTTATATTATTATATCATACTTATTTTTTAATTATATAGTTTACAACTTGACAATTTCATTTTTTAGTTATAAACTATTAATCACTTTGCAAATACAAAAAGTTTTAAATAATGATATTAAAGATATTATTTAATTATAAGGTGGTTTTATTTATGAATACAGTATTTTTACCTTCATATAGTGTAGGCAGTGATGTTTACAATCAAATTCCAAAAGTTTGTGGTGCTTATGGCAAAACAGCTGTAGTTATCGGTGGTAAAACAGCAATTTCTAAAGCTAAAGATGCTCTTTTAGCTGGAGTACATAATTCTAATATTGAAATAATTGATTTTATCTGGTATGGTGGCGACTCTACTTATGCTAATATAAAAAAACTTGCTCAAAATCCTCAATTTCAAAAAGCAGATATGGTTTTTGCTGTAGGCGGTGGTCGTGCTATTGATACTTGCAAAACTCTTTGCGATATGGAAAATAAGCCTGTTTTTTCTTTCCCAACAATAGCCTCTAACTGCTCTCCTGTAACAGCTGTTTGCGTAATTTATGATGATGAAACTCATGGCTTCAAAGAATTATATTTCCCTCAAAAAAGCCCTCTACATAGCTTTATCAATACAAAAATAATCACTGAAGCTCCTTATGAATATATCTGGGCTGGTATCGGTGATGCTTTATCCAAACAATATGAAACTGGCTTTTCCTCTCGTAATGATGAAATGAGCCATACAAATGCTTTAGGTGTACAAATCAGCAAAAATTGTTCTGATACTCTATTACAATATGGTCTTGAAGCTTTGACTTCTGCTAAAAATCATCAAGTAAGTGAAGCTTTAGAACAAGTAGTATTAACTATAATCGTAAGTACAGGTCTTGTTTCAGTACTTGTTATAAATGATTACAATAGTTGTCTTGCTCACTCTATATATTATGGTTGCACTATGCTTCCTCAAGGAGAAAAACATCTTCACGGCGAGCTTGTAAGCTATGGCGTACTTGTAATGTTACTATTAGATAAACAACAAACTGAATTTGAAAAAGTTTATGCATTTAACCGCCAAGCTAAATTACCAACTTGTCTAAAAGATATTGAAATCAGCACTAAAGAAGAACTCGATATTGTATTAGATAAAGTAATGACCACAAATGATATTGTCCATGTACCATACAAAATCACTCGTGAAATGGTTTATGATGCTATCATGGATTTAGAAATTTATCATCAAGAACATTTAAATTAACAAAAAAAGGCACTAATAAGTGCCTTTTATTTTTATCAAATATATTTTTTATTATTTTGCATCAATAATTTTATTATTAATTACATCATATTGAATTACATCATATACATTTGTTTTGCCATCTTGATGTACTTCTACTAATCCACTAAATTCTGCTATTTTAGTTCGCCAATTGAAAGAACATTTTTCTGCTTGAATAGTTATATCTGGTCTTTCTAAAATAGCATCGCCTTTTATAATCGCTGTTTTTAATTCATCAGAAGCATAGACACTGCCACCTTTAAATTTTATTTCTTCTTGAGGTTCTTCTACATATACATTGCCATTTGCCCATACTTCTTTAGTTACTAAATTGACACGAGCTTTATCTGCTCCTATAGTTCTTGTATCAGTCTTTACTAAAACATTTCCTTCAAGTACAAAACAACCTGAGGAAATATCAAAATACTTGCTATCAGATGTTACGGATACACTTGCACTAGATACGCCTACCATAGATAACATCAATACACAAACTAAAAACATTGATTTCATTAAAAGCTTTAATTTAATCATAAATTTTTTTCTCCTGTTTCTTTAAATATTCTGGTAATCTATCAAAAACCTTCAAAGCATTATGATAAAATACGTCATCATAAGCCTTTTTAGGTATTATTGATTGTATTACTTTAATATACTCTTTCATATCCACTAAAGGCCAATCAGAGCCATACATCAATTTTTGATAATCATGTAAATAATTAAACCATGTCCTAAATATATTTAAATATGGTTTAAATTCTTTTATTTGCTTTTTAGCTTTAAATTTGCCTTCCATTAAACCTGACAAATCCATATATACATTTTTATTTTTAGCTACTACTTCCACTGCATCAGCCACCCATGGAGTTCCACAATGAGCAATTACAAATTTCACCTTAGGAAAATCAACCGCTACTTCATCTATAATCAAAGGCTGTGAATATTTTAATTTTCCCATTGAATTTGCTGTATCGCCCATATGAAAAACCACTGGTACATCATATTTCTGTGCTAATTTATAAAAATCTCTATATTTCTTATCTGTGGCCAAATATGGTTGATATCCTGTATAAATCTTTAATCCAACTGTTGAATTTTCTTCTAATTTTTGCTTAAAACTATCTAATGTATCTTTAAGATTTTCTTTATTAATAGCCAATGCATTAATACCTAAACATTGTGCCAAAAAAGACGGAAATTTTTCTTTTCCATGATATATTATCTGTGGATTACTAAGATTATTTTCTTCGCAAATATCCACACCCATACCAATACCTAAAACTATATTATTTTTCTTAAATTCATTTTGTACTTCTTCTAAGGTACATTTTAAACCAATATTTTCAGCTGTTTTATTAAATATCCCTTTAGCTGAAAAATGCATATGACAATCTATAATTTTATCCATCATATTTTCACCTCTTAAATCTATACCCTATCTAAACTCTATTATACAAATTATCTATCTTAAGCTCAATAAACTCGCTCACCTAGTTTGATTAAATTATCATTAAAATTATTTATCAATGTAAAAACGCCTTAATCATAAGGCGTTTTCTTTTTCTACTTATTTATTTTTCAAAAGGATATTTCATATTCCATTGATTGCGTATTTTATCTAATATTTCCATGACGAAAATAGTTTCTTTATGTGGCATTGCTTCACATTCTAATTCATTTTTATCAATCGCTTTAGCACAAGCTAAAACTTCATATTCATATCCTGTTACTTGTTTTGGTATTTCTACTTCTTTGATTAAATTATGTTCTACATCATAAATTTTTATCGCTTCAGGATTATTGATATTAGTTACACAAATATAACCTTTTTCTCCATAAATAAAACCACATCTATCTGTTGGTATCATCATAGAAGCATGAAGAACTGCCATTTTCCCATCATTCCAAGTGATTGTTATACTATCTGTCAAATCTACACCTTTATCTGACATCACAACTTTTGCAAAAATATCTTTTATATCATTGCCAAATACCATTAAAGCAAAGTTAACTGTATATACACCTACATCAAGCAATGCACCGCCAGCAAGTTCTGGAGAAATCATGCGTTTCACATCTTTAAGCGGATAACCTAAATTTGCCTGAATTGAATGTACTTGCCCTATAATGCCAGAAGCAATAACATCATTTATTAATTTTCGTGAAGGCATATATCTTGTCCAAATTGCTTCTGTGATAAGTACATTATTTTCCTTAGCTAAAGCTAATAAATCCTTTGTTTCTTCTGCATTTACAGTAAAAGGTTTTTCACATAAAACATTCTTTTTATTTTCTATACATAATTTAGCTATGCGATAATGCTCATTATGTGGTACGGCAATATAGACTAAATCAATATCGTCATCTTGAATTAATTCCATATAAGAACCATATGCTTTTCCTATTTTATATTCATCTGCAAATGCTCTTGCCTTAGTCAAAGTTCTTGAAGCTACTGCATAATTTTTATATTTTCATCATTTAATCCATTCAAAGTTTTTGCCATTAAAGAAGCGATTAAACCTGTTCCTACAATACCAACTTTCATCTGTTTCATTAAATTAAAACTCCTTAAATATTATTCAAATTATTAGCATCTATATATTCATTATCAGCAAGCCATTTTAATTGATACGAACGACGAGCTGTCCATGCGATATCATTTATATATGAAGCATTAACTGCTGCACCTATGCCTGCTCCTATAATCGGCATTATCTGCATCAACTTACGTTTAGTCAAATTAATACCTAATTGCTTAGCGACATTTTTTTACTAAATTACTCATTAAAACTTCTTCAATTATTTTCTTTTGTAAAAAATCTGATTTTAATGCTAATAATGCTTCCTTTTTCTCCTTCATATCATTAGCACCTGATACAGACAAAATATTCAACACAAATTCTTTATCTTCAGCTGATTTCACTTCATACCCATAACACATAGCAATCTTATGAATAGTTCTAAAAGCTAAAACTATAACAGCCCCCACATCAGCTACCATTGTTGCTGTACCGCCAAGCCCTGTAGCAAACCCTCCAGAACCAGCAAAACCTATCGCCCATTTATGCACATTACTAGCCAACTTATCAGATAAAGCTAAATCCTTATGACGTAATTCTTCGATAGTATCTACACCAGCATTTTTCAAAATATCATTTTTACTTGCTAATTTTTGACCAATATCATGAGCATGATATATTGCCTTTTCTACTACCACCTCTGGAATTACTTTTCTCGTAAATTTACTCATAGGTGAAAAAAATCTTATTCATGCCAGTATTGACTACGCTGGGTTTTTGCTGTTCCCATTTACTGATTTCTATCAATTGTTTTTCTATATATTCATCATACATTAAGATACCCTCCTTATTCCCCACAATAAAATTAATTACAAAAAAAGATTAATTAATTTACCTTAGTAGGCATATTAATTAATCTTTTTCCTCTACTTCATATTTTTTTGCCAACTAATTAAATCCGCCAAAGTAATATTATCCACAACTTCACTTATAGCATCATATAATTTTTTCCCAAAGAATTAATGTTGGACATCTATCTGCACGTGTACAATTATTGATATCATCATCAAGGCAAGCTACTGGGGCTAAACTTCCCTCTATCAAACGTAAAATCATGCCTACTGTATACTCTTCTGGTTTTTTTAGTCAGTCGATATCCGCCCTGCGGTCCACGCAAGCTTTTTACAAATCCTGCCTTATTTAAACTAGATACTATTTGTTCCAGATACTTATCTGAAATCTGCTGTCGTTCAGCAATATCCTTTATTCGAACCGGTGTTTTTGCATCATTTAATGCGATATCTAACATCAATCGCAATGCATATCTACCCTTAGTTGATATTTTCATCGAGCTTCAATCCCACCTTACTATAAAATTAAATAAATCCTATCTAATTTATAGTATAGCATGAAAATTTTTTTCAAAAAAACTATTTACTAAAAAATATTACTCTAAACTACTAGCTTCACCAGCAACAAAGCCCATAGAAAAAGCTGCTTGCAAATTATATCCACCTGTAAAAGCGTCCACATCTACTACTTCACCAACACAATACAAATCTTTAATTAGTTTTGACTCCATAGTTTTAGGATTTATTTCTTTTGTAGAAATACCGCCAGCTGTTACAATAGCTTCGCTAAGTGGTCTTGTCTTTGTAACAGTCATCACCATATCTTGCAATAAATCAACTAATCTTTCACGTTCAGCCTTGCTTATTTGATTTACAAATTTATTTTCATCAATAAAAGCTAAATCAATCACTGTACTAATCATTTTGCTTGGCAATAAATCGCCTAAAGCATTTTTTATTTGTTTTCTACTGTATTTTTCAAAATCTCTACAAATGCGTTTATCAAGCTGTTCTTTTGTCAAAGCAGGTTTAAGATTTAAAGATAATTCTACCAATTTCCCTTCTCTTAACCATTTAGCAATATCACGACTTAAAGTCAAAATGATTGGCCCACTTACACCAAAATGAGTGAATAACATTTCACCAAACATTTCTTTTTTTACATCACCATCAACTAATACCTTTAAATTTACATTGCGAAGTGATAAACCTTGGAAATCTTTTACCCAATCTTCTTCACATTCTAAAGGTACAAGTGCTGGAAATAAATCTTCAATAGTATGACCTATTTGTTTTGCCATGCGATAACCATCGCCTGTTGAGCCTGTTCCAGGAAAAGATGAACCACCTGTAGCTAAAATAACAGCATCGGCTTCATATAATTTATCTTCTTCAGTGATTACACCTGTTACTTTATTATTATCTACTTTTAAAAATTTTACACTTTCATTTAACTTTATCTGTACAGCTAATCTATGCAATATCTTTTCAAAAGCATTTACAATATCAATGGCTTTATCACTTACAGGAAAAATTCGTCCACCGCGTTCTTCTTTTAATGGCACATCTAATTCTTCAAAAAAGCTTCTGATATCCCAATTAAAAAATTTGCTAAATACGCTATATAAAAATCTACCATTACCAGGAATATTTTTTACAAACTCTTGCAATGGTGCTGTATTTGTTACATTACAACGACCTTTACCAGTAATTAATAATTTTTTTACCCAAGCGATTATTTTTTTCCAATAACATCACTTCTGCACCATTTTGTGCAGCACTGACAGCCGCCATGAGTCCAGCAGCACCACCGCCAACAACAATAACTTTACGCATTATTTATCTCCTATTTTTTTACGCAAACGCAATAATTCAGTTTCAGTTAATTTTCTATATTCTCCACGTTTTAATTTACTCAAAGTAAGACCTGCAAAAGCTATGCGTTTTAAAGCTTTAACTTCATATCCTAAAGCCTTGAACATTCGACGAACTTGACGATTTTTTCCTTCATAAATAGTGATTTCCACACGAGATTCTTTCAAAGTTTTATTTATGGAATCTAAATATACATCAGCAGGTGCAGTCTTGCCATCTTCCAATTTCACACCATTTGCTAATTTATCCAAATCTTCCATATTAATAATGCCATCTATTCTTGCAACATAAGTTTTGCCGATTTCGTACTTAGGGTGCAATAATTTATTCATAAATTCGCCATCATTTGTAAGTAATAATAAACCTTCTGTATTATAATCCAAACGACCAATAGGGAAAATTCTTTCTTCTACATCAGATAAAATATCTACAACTGTTTTTCTACCTTTTTCATCTTTTACACTAGAAATATACCCTTTTGGTTTATTGAGCATATAATAAACTTTTTTTGCTTCTACTTTAAGCATTTTTCCATTATAAGAAACTTTATCTTTCACTGGGTCAACTTTCGTACCTAATTCAGTAACAACTACCCCATTGACGCGAATTTTACCATCTGTAATTAATTTTTCTGCTCCACGACGAGAAGCAATCCCTGTACGAGCTAAAAATTTTTGTAATCTTTCTTGCAAAATAATTCTCCTTATATTTTATTATCTATATCAAATTATATTATATAATAAATATCATCTTTATGAAAAAAGAGTATGAATTTCTTATCATTCATACTCTTATATTTCTCATTTTATAATACTACCTTATGTGGTGCTATCTTATGTTCGCTAAATACATAACGACCTATACCAGCAAACTCTTTATCTTTATATAAACGAATAAATTTTTCTGTTATTTCTTCATCTTCTTTAACAGCAATTTGTTTACCTTGTTTAATCATTACTGCTTCTTCATCAGAAATAACATATTTTGGTAAATGCTTTATCGGAAAATCTATTGATAATAGCGCCATATGTGGTAATAAACCTATTTCTTCCGTAGTAAATGCATCTTCTAATTTAAATGCTCCCACATGAGTACGAATTAAGAAACTCATCACTGTAGGTATTCCTAAATATTTACCAATATCCATACATAAACTGCGAATATAAGTACCTTTAGAACAAACTACTTCAAAAATAAAACCATTTTGTGTCATCTCTTGAAATTTAATATCATGAATGACAACATCTCTTTCTGGCATTTCTACTTCTATATTTTTACGAGCCAAATTATACGCTTTTTCACCATTAATTCTAATAGCTGAATACATTGGTGGTCTTTGTTTTATTTCACCACGAAATGTTTCTAATGCCTCTTTTACTTTTTCATCTGTAGGCATAGTATAATTTTCCATCGTTTCAATGATTTTTCCTGTATCATCACCAGTATCAGTGCTTAGACCAAAAGTTACTTCTACTTTATAGGACTTATCTACATCGTCCATATACTCAAGCATTCTTGTAGCTTTTCCGAGTGCCACTGGCAAAACTCCAGCAGCAGCAGGGTCTAAAGTCCCAGCATGACCAACTTTTTTCAATCCATAAACTTTACGTAAATGAGATACAATATCATGTGAAGTTATTCCTGGTGCCTTCAAAACATTTACAAATCCATTAGGCATTTTCTTTATTCATTCCTTTGATAATAGCATTAAGTACGATATCTTTTGCTTCCATAAGATTTTTATATACAGTCGCACCAGCTGCACGAATATGACCGCCACCGCCAATAGATTGAGCAATCTCACTGACATTTACTGATTTTGAACGCATACTTACTCTAGTTACTTCATCATCAGCATATTTAATCATCACAGCTACATCTACACCACGAATATTTCTAGCAAAATTAACAAAGCCTTCTGTATTATCAGCAGACTCTTTTAAAGCCTTATCAATAATCATCAAAGCAATTTTGCCATCATGATATAACTCAATAGTATCTATAGCCCTTCCAGCTGCCTTTACACTAGAAAAAGAACGTTGATAAAATACTTCAGAAATTTTATCTGGTTTTACACCAATTTCTAATAATTCCGCAGCTGCTTTTAATGTATAAGGTGTTGTATTGCTATAACAGAAAAATCCTGTATCAGAACAAAGACCTGTATAAATACATGTAGCTGCTTCTAAATTAAATTGCCAATTCATTTCTTTTATTAAACTATAGACAATTTGAGCTGTAGCTGCCGCTTTAGCATCAACATAGCAATAATCAGATACTTTTGTATTAGATATATGATGGTCTAAATTCAAAATAGGTGCTCTTACTACATCTTTTACTCTGCCGATACGGTCAACATCAACATCTAAAATCACAAGTAAATCACACTCTATAATCTCACCATCTTGAGGTTTTTGATATAAATCTAAACCTTCCATCATACCGAGATTATCTGGTAAATCATCATCTAATAAAATTTTTATATCTTTATTAGTTCCCTTTAGGGCATGATATAGCCCTAAAGTTGAACCAACATTATCACCATCAGGATTTACATGAGAAGATAACACTATTTTATTAGCTTTTTCAATTAATTCACCAGCTTGTTTTAGTGTTACTTCCATTATTTTTGCTCCTCATCTTTTTGCACTTTTATCAATAATTCTTGAATATGTGCACTATATTGAAGTGAAGTATCCATGAAAAATTTAATTTCTGGAATAAATTTTAAACGAATACGATGCGCTAATTCTCTGCGAATGAAACCTAAAGAAGAATTTAAGCCCTTCCATGTATCTTCGATTTGTTTATCACTGCCTAAAATACTTACATATAATTTAGCATTGTGTAAATCACTAGATACATCGACTTCTGTAATAGTTACAAAACCAATACGAGGGTCTTTCAATTCTCGCATGATGATTTCACTAGCTTCTTGTTTAATCAATTCTTGTACTTTTTCTATACGAACGCTTCCCATTAATATACTCCTTATTTCTGTGGAATTTCTTCCATATCATATACTTCAAGGATATCGCCTTCTTTAAAGTCACGATAATTATCAATAGTAATACCGCATTCATAACCAGTTGCTACTTCTTTTACATCATCTTTGAAACGACGTAAAGATTCAATCTGACCTTCGTATAATACAATATTATCACGAATAATACGGATTTTAGAGTTATTACATACTTTACCTTCAAGTACATAAGAACCAGCAACTAAAGCTTTGGAGAATTTCATAACTTGACGAATTTCTACTTTACCTTGAATTACTTCTTTATATTTAGGTGCAAGCATACCTTTCATAGCTGCCTGAATATCATCGATAGCTTCATAAATTACACGATAAGTATGAATATCAATTTTTTCAGTATCAGCTAATTTACGTGCATTTGCATCTGGACGTACATTAAATGCAATAATTAAAGCATTTGCCGCAGAAGCGAGCATTACGTCAGATTCAGTTACAGCACCAACACCAGAGTGAACGATACTTACACGAACTTCGCTTTCATTTTTATTAAGACCTAAAAGTGAAGAAGATACTGCTTCTACAGAACCTTGAACGTCAGCTTTAATCAAGATATTTAATTCTTTGATATCGCCTTCGTTAATCTGATTGAATAAATCATCTAAAGAAACTTTCTTAGAACGCATAAGTTCATTACGCTGTTTTTCAATACGTTTTTCTGCAATAGTTTTAGCAAGTTTTTCATCTAATGCTGCAAGTTCGTCCCCAGCTTCTGGAACATCAGCAAGACCTAAAATTTCTACTGGCATAGAAGGACCAGCTTTTTTAACTTTTTCACCACGGTCATTAATCATTGCACGAACTTTACCACAAGCAGTACCTGCAATAATGAAATCACCGATATGAAGTGTACCATTTTGTACAAGTACAGAAGCTACAGGACCACGACCTTTATCAAGACGTGCTTCAATTACTACACCACGAGCTTCACGATTAGCATTAGCTTTGAGTTCTTGTACTTCTGCTACTAATAAGATCATTTCTAAAAGGTCATTAATACCTTCTTTTTTCTTCGCAGAAACAGGTACCATGATTGTAGTACCGCCCCATTCTTCTGGAATGAGTTCATGTTCAGCAAGCTGTTGTTTTACATGATCAGGATTTGCACCTGGTTTATCCATTTTATTGATAGCTACAACGATTGGCACTTTTGCTGCCTTAGCATGGTTGATAGCTTCTAAAGTCTGAGGCATAACACCATCATCAGCTGCAACTACAAGTACAGCTATATCTGTAACCTGAGCACCACGAGCACGCATAGCTGTGAAAGCTTCATGACCTGGTGTATCTAAGAATACAATTTTTTGACCATTACACATAACTTGATATGCACCGATATGCTGAGTGATACCACCTGCTTCATTTGATGTTACAGATGTTTTACGAATAGCATCAAGTAAAGAAGTTTTACCATGGTCAACGTGTCCCATTACTGTTACAACAGGAGGACGAAGTGCTAAGTTTTTAGGGTCATCTTCAAATTCTGGGATTTCTGTTAAAATCAACTTCAGGTGGAAGTTCTTCGACAGCAATACCAAAATTCTTCTGCAATCAAAGAAGCTGTTTCAAAAATCAAGTTCCTGATTAATTGTAGCCATTGTACCGAGTAACATTAATTTTTTGATAACATCTGTTACAGGGTATGTCATTTTACTAGCTAATTCTTTAACTGTAATTGTTTCGCCAACTTTAATATGTTTTGGACGAATGATTTCTTGTGGTTTGTTTTCCACTACAGGCTTAGTATTTTGCCTTTA
>ENA-OQET01000257-OQET01000257.1-human-gut-metagenome-genome-assembly--contig:-NODE-257-length-29751-cov-6.464252_pt1 | contig 29751 bp, 26 predicted proteins | sample MGYA00242800_ERZ504645 | MGnify/ENA primary metagenome ERZ504645 (study PRJEB26092, sample SAMD00036308) | human gut metagenome | host: Homo sapiens | study: EMG produced TPA metagenomics assembly of... | reverse complement strand
TATCTATGTTACCATCGGTAGTGAAAAATAAAATAGAGCAGATATGGCTGGATGTGATTGCGGGAGGAGTTTCTCAACCGACAGAAGTAAATAGAACAGTTGACGTATCTGATGTTTGCAAAGCAGATTGATGAAAGAGAAGCAGATATTGGAAATAGGCGGAATTGCTTTCGGGAGAAAAACAGAGTCATATTTTCGGAGAATCAAGAGAAGAACAGGCTCTTCGCTGGAGAAACTTTAAAGGAATGGAAGCTCGTGCGCTTCACAAGCATTTCGTTGATAGAGTATTTATTTTTTTGATCAATCTGAATTCAAATGAAAATTCAGCTTTTTCAAGATATTTAAAACATGCAACATTTAAGATAAATGAACCGTTAGCGTTACAGAAAGTTGTTGCCGGTTTAGAAGATTTGTTTGAAAATGATATTAAAGATTTAGATATGCAGGGCGATCTGTATGAATATATGCTTGGAAAATTGAATTCAGCCGGACGCTTGGGAGCATTTAGAACGCCGAAGCATATCCGGGATATGATGGTAAAACTTATGATGCCGACACCGGATATGAAGATTTGTGATCCGGCTTGCGGAACTGCCGGATTCCTTATTTCTAGCGCCGAATATATAAGAAGTGAATATGGAAACAAGATGACTGCCGAACAATGGGAAAAATATGGTTCAGAAACATTTACAGGTTTTGATACAGATGAAACAATGTGCCGTTTATCATGTATGAATCTGATGCTGCATTCTGTTATAAATCCACAGTTAAATAAACAGGATAGTGTTTCTAAAGATTATCAGGTGAAAGATGCCTATGATTTGATTTTGGCAAATCCACCGTTTAAAGGAACGATTAATAAGGAGAATATCAATGAATCCTTATTGGCAATTACAAATACAACAAAGACAGAGTTGTTGTTTGTTGCATTGTTTATCAGATTGCTGCGTGTAGGTGGAAGATGTGCATGTATTGTGCCTGACGGCGTTCTTTTCGGTTCGTCAAAAGCACATAAAAACTTACGGAAAGAGTTGATTGAGAATCAGTACTTAGAAGCTGTAATATCGATGCCTTCGGGAGTATTTAAACCATATGCGGGAGTATCAACGGCAATTTTGATATTTACAAAAACAAATGGGACAGGAACGGATAAAGTTTGGTTTTATGATATGAAAGCAGATGGTTATTCGTTAGATGATAAACGTCAACCTGTTCAAGAAAACGATATTCCTGATATTATTGAAAGATTTCATAAGAAAGAAAACGAAGAGGATAGAGAGCGGACAGAACAAAGTTTTATGGTTGATAAGCAGGAGATTATAGATAAATGGATATGTCTGTCAATCAATAAATAAACAAAAAAATAGATATGTTCTGTAGAATATCCACCGACAGAAGAAATTCTTGCTGAAATTGAAAAGTTAAACGAGGAAATTACGAAGGAAACGGCAGAATTGAGAGCATTGCTTAGAAAATAAAATAGAGAAGACGAAAGTTGATAAGAAAGACATTTGTTATTTTATTGAATCGGACTTTCAAACGTTGGATTTATGGTCTGACTTTTGAGGGGGCAAAATAATAGGTGTCTTTTTTTGATTTCGCATGTTCGTGATGCGACTGGCATTTTCTTTCATTATAGTTATAATTGTTGTGATTTTATTACTATATTTGAAAACTTATGTAATGGGTATTTGATTGAGTGGATAAATCTTGTATAATGAGGAGGACAATAAATTAAGATTTGTGGGGATGATATATGAGAGTAAAACTAGGAGATGTCTGTGAACGTGGGACATCAAATTTAAAACTGTCAGATGTATCTGAAAAGAATGGGGAATTTTCAGTTTTTGGTGCATCAGGATATATTGGAAGTGTAGATTTTTATCAGCAAGGATATCCGTATGTCGCAGTTGTAAAGGATGGAGCTGGAATTGGAAGGGCAATGTTATGCCCGGGAAAAACTTCTGTAATAGGTACGATGCAGTATCTTTTACCGAAAGACAATATATTGCCAAAGTATCTTTTTTATGTAGTAAAATATATGAATTTGGAAAAATATTTTACAGGCGCAACCATCCCGCATATATATTTTAAAGATTATAAAAACGAAGAATTTAATTTTGATTTTTGGGAACGGCAAGTTGAAATTGTAAGTGTTCTTAGTAAATGCGAAAAAGTTATTGATTTGTGTAAACAGGAATTACAATTATTGGACAAGCTTATCAAAGCCCGATTTGTCGAACTGTTTGGTGATCCGGTTTCAAATTCTTACGGTTTACCAGAAGCTACATTACCTGACTTGGGAGAATTTGGTCGAGGAGTATCTAAACATAGACCAAGAAATGATATTAAGTTGTTAGGTGGTAAATATCCATTAATTCAGACAGGAGATGTTGCAAATGCTGGACTATATATTACATCTTATAGCAGCACATATTCGGAACTTGGATTAAAACAGAGCAAAATGTGGGATAAGGGGACTCTTTGTATTACGATTGCTGCTAATATTGCTAAGACGGCTATATTGGAATTTGATGCTTGCTTTCCTGATAGTGTGGTTGGATTTATTGCAAATGAAAGAACAAATAATATTTTTGTTCATTATTGGTTTTCTTTCTTTCAAGCAATTCTGGAATCACAGGCACCTGAGTCTGCTCAGAAGAATATCAACTTGAAAATTCTTAGTGAATTGAAGGTAATAGTGCCAGAAAAAAGGAAACAAGATCAGTTTGCTTCTTTTGTTAAATTAACCGACAAATCAAAAGTTGCAGTGCGGAAATATTAAAAATTTGCTTGAGAGGAGGAGCTTATCATGGAAATGAATTTTGCATTTCTTGAGAAGAAACAAGAATATGAATTGTTTTCAGGAGCGTGTATTGATGCGGAAAGAATATTAGAATCTTCGCCGGTGATGAGCGCGGTAGCTTCAAGAAAAGCATTGGAATTGTGTGTGAAATGGATTTATTCGATTGATTCTGCATTAGAACCGATTGGAAATAGAGAAGGATTGCAGTCTTTACTTCACAATAATGGCTTTCCTTCTTTGATGGATATTACATTGTGGAGAAGGCTTCAGCACATTGTTCGGAATGGAAATGAGTCTGTACATACTTCAAAACGACTGACGCGAGACAATGCAGTTCTTTCTCTCAACATATTATTTGATTTTGTGGAATGGGTTGATTATTGTTACGGAAGAGATTATGTTGAACGAGTATTTGATGAGAAAAAGATTCCTGATGCGACAACGGATATGAATGTGGTACAGGAAGAGTATCGGCAGGTTATTAAAGACGTTCAAAAAAACGCTGATAAAATAGTGAATGAAAAAGATAAAGAAATAGAACGTCTTTTAGCTTTGAATAAAGAACTTCGTAATGAGATGAAAGTTCAAAAAGCCCGTAATATAAAAAATCGGGAATATGTTTACGAACCGGATCTGTCAGAATGGACGACGAGAAAAAGATATATTGATGCAGATTTAGAGGCGAATGGATATGTGTTCGATCAGGATAAAAAGAGAAATTGTGTGGAAGTTGAATATCCTGTTGTCGGAATGCCGAATCAAACAGGACGGGGATATGTGGATTATGTTATATGGGGAGATACAGGAAAGATTATTGCTGTAGTAGAAGCAAAAAAGGCAAGCGAGAGCGGAGATAAAGGGCGGAATCAAGGGAAATTATATGCAGACTGTATCCAAAATATGCAGGGAAAAAGACCGATTATATTTTATACAAATGGTTTTGAAACTTATCTTTGGGATGATGCAAACAGTGCGCCCAGACTTGTGAGCGGCATCTTTCCGCAAAAAGATATCAATGCAATGATTGAGCGGCGATGTATAAAGAAATCGGTTAACAGCATTCAGATTGATAAGCAAATTACGGATCGCTGGTATCAATTAAGAGCAGTTACAAAATGCTGTGAAAATTATGAAAAGGGAATCCGAAAATGTTTGCTTGTAATGGCGACGGGTACAGGGAAAACACGAACAGCGGCATCGATAGTAGATGTGATGACGCGCAGTGAGTTAATGGGAAAAGTGTTGTTTTTGGCAGATCGCAAAGAATTGGTGAAGCAGGCAAAGGATGCGTTTTATAAATATATAGAGAATACAACAATGTGTAATCTTTTACTAAATAAAGATGAGCGAAATGCAAAAATTATATTTTCAACATACCAGACAATGTTACATGCGATTGATACTATAAAAAATGCGGATGGATCGCGATTTTTTTCGCCGGGGCATTTTTCGTTAATTGTAATAGATGAAGCACATAGAAGTATTTTTAATAAATATAAAGCAATTTTTCAATATTTTGACGCTTGCCTGCTGGGATTGACTGCGACGCCGAAGAATACGATTCATCAGTCTACCTATACATTTTTTGATATGAAAAATAATATACCGACGGATGTATATGAGTATGAGGAAGCGGTGGAAAAAGATCATGTGTTAGTTCCGTTTTATTTAATTGAGACTTCGACACAGATTTCAGATGATGGAATTACATATGCGGATTTGGACGAGGAAGAGAGGGAGGCATATGAAGCAGAGTTTGTCGAAGATGGAGGAGTGCCTGAACATATTCCGCCGGAGAGAATAAATAAATATATTTTTAATGTCGATACGGTTGATAGAATGATTTCAGATTTGATGAATAACGGCATTAGACATAAAAATGGAAATCATGTCGGGAAGACAATTATTTTCGCACAAAATAAATTGCATGCAAAATTTATTGTTGATCGATTTAATGAATTATATCCGCAATATAAAGGTAATTTTTGCAAGTTGGTGGTTTGTGATGAGCCATATGCAGGACAAAATCTTAAGGATTTTAAAAAAGCGGATGACTATCCGTTTATTACGGTGACTGTAGATATGCTGGAAACCGGGATAGATGTGCCGGAAATTACAAATCTTGTTTTTGCCAAGAAAGTTTATAGCCGGATTAAATTTGAGCAGATGTTAGGTCGAGGAACAAGACTTTGTGAAAACCTTTTTTGGGGAAGGCGAGGATAAAAAAGAATTTGTTGTATTTGATTATATGAGGAATTTTCAATTTTTTGACGAACATCCAAAAGGAAGAGAAGCAGGGGAAGTAGTTGCTCCGGTTGCGGCAAGATTTATCCGAATGGTCCAGATGATCAAATGTTTGCAGGATGCAAATTATGTAGATGTGAAGTATCAGAATATTCGGGAGAATTTGATAGATCATGTCGTAGATGATGTGAAAGCTATGGGAACAGAAAGGGTTGAAGTGCGCTTAGAACTAAGGTATGTAGAAAGATATAAAGAACGAAAACAGTATGAATGCCTTGAGGAAATTCATAAAGAAGAAATTATAGATCACCTTGCAAAACTTGTCGTATCAGATGAGAAGGACGAAGCGGCAATTAGTTTTGATGTGCTTATGTATGGACTGATGTTGTCAGTTATGACAGGAGGAAAAAATTTAGGAAGATTAAAAAGGTATGTTGTTGGTAATGCAAATATTCTTTTGAAAGAATGCGCTACGATTCCGGATATAAAAGTTAGAATTTCGGAATTGAAAGAACTTGTATCAGATCATTATTGGGATGTTCAGGATGTTTTGAAATTTGAAGAAACAAGAAAATCTTTACGTGAAATTATGAAATACATTCCCGCGAAGAAAGAAAAGCTTCATTATTCAAATTTTAAAGATATAGTTGTGTTTAGAGAAGAAGGAAGATTGACGAGTCTGTCTGCATCTGATTTTGAAGATTACCGGGCAAAAGTAAACGAATACGTTGAAGCACATAAAACGACGCCGGCGATTAATAAACTCCTGCATAATGAACCGATTTCTGTGGAAGATTATAACGAGTTAGAGCGAATATTTACTGTAGAATTAGGGACGGCAGAAGATTATGAGATGAATTATCAAGATACACCGTTCGGTTTGTTGATTCGTAAAATTGCAAAGATGGATCGGACTGCTGCATATGCTGCGTTTTCCACATTTATTTTAGAAGAAAGACCAAATACAGAGCAACTTCATTTTATTGAACAAGTTGTAGATTATGTCGTAGAAAATGGGTATATTAATAATGTTCTTGATTTGATGAAAACGCCGTTTGACAGACCATATAAATTTAGTTTGATTTTTACATATGAAGAACAGGTAAAATTTGTTAAGATTATTAACAATATCAAAAATAATGCTCTTGTTACTTAAATATAAAAGATCAATTAAGTCGGCAAAGAGACTGCTGCTTGAGTTTGAAGTTTCAAGCGACAGTCTTCTATTGCCATATTTAATACTTTTTCAACACTCGTTTTTCCACTACATTGATCAGAGCATACAATCCCATTGCCATAATACAGAGCAAAATAATCGACATGAGAAGCCAATCCATCTTAAATACCTGACTGGAATAGATGATCAGATATCCAAGTCCGCTTTTGGCAGCGAGAAATTCTCCGATAATGACTCCCACAAGACAAAGTCCGATATTGACTTTCATATTGCTTATGATTGCCGGAACAGAGGAAGGCAGTACAACTTTTGTAAGCGCATGCCTGCGGTTTCCGTGCAGTGTATATATCAGTTTGATCTTTTCCTGATCGACATTGATAAAGGCGGTATACAGATTCAAGATACTTCCGAAGATGGCGACGGACATTCCGGCAATAATAATTGTTTTTGAAGTTGCGCCGAGCCATACGATCAGAAGAGGGGCAAGCGCGGATTTCGGAAGGCTGTTTAGCACAACGAGGTATGGTTCCAGTATTTCCGATAGCTTTTTACTATACCAAAGCAAGATTGCCGCAAGGATGCTGAGCAATATGACGAGTATGAAGCTGATAAATGTTTCGTATAAAGTAATCCCGATATGAAGGAAAAGAGATCGGTTTTTCAACATTTCCAAAAAACAAAGAGTGATTTTTGAAGGACTGCTGAAGATAAAGGAATCTATAATTTCAAAAACGAGCGCATAATTCCCATAAAAAAAGAAACACAGTTAAAATAAGGACACGGCTGATCAAAACTGTGATCCTATGACGGCGAAGGCGCGTTAAAAAAAGTTTTTGTCCGTTAGATTGATCATTCATCTTGATTTAGCTCCTTCCATATTTCGTTAAAATATTGTTTGAATTCCGGGGCATTTCTTCGGTTTAGCGGGGTATCGTTTTCGATGGAAAATGCAATCGGAACAATTCGGGCAATATGTGCGGGGCGTTTTGTCAATATGATGATCCGATCGGCAAGGCTGATTGCCTCTGAAAGGTCATGGGTTACAAGAAGCGCGGTTTTTCCTGAATGTTTGATGATTTTTCCGATATCATCGCTGACGGTAAGACGTGTTTGATAATCGAGAGCGGAAAAAGGTTCATCTAAAAGGAGCAGTTCGGGATTCGGCATGAGAGTGCGGATCAGAGCTGCTCTTTGCCGCATTCCACCGGATAATTCAGACGGGCGGGAGTTAATAAAACGCTTTAATCCGTATTGACGCAGAAGTTCTTTTGCCCGTTGTTTCGTTTCCTGGGATACACTTTTGTTGATTTCAGCGCCGAGCAGGACGTTTTTTAAAATGCTCCTCCATTCAAAAAGGTGATCATGCTGAAGCATATAGCCTATTTTGGCAGATTTTCTGAAAGATTTTTCCGATGGTTCGCCGTCTAGGAAGATTGTTCCGTTCTCTGCCTCTATAAGTCCTGCGATTAACGAAAGAAGTGTGGATTTCCCACATCCGGAAGGTCCGACAACGGCGGCAAATTCTCCGGGGGCAAGCTGAAAAGAAATATCGGATAAAGCTTTTGTTTCTCCGTCTATTGTATGATAAGAATAACTGATGTTGTTTAATTCCAGTAAAGGTCTCACAGAGTCACTTCCGTTCTTATTTAAGTATCTAAGATTAATGTATGAGAGCCGGCGGCAGTGTGTGAATATCGACATATCGGAACTTGATCTGATTTGGAAATGAAACGGATTGACATTGTAATTTGGAAAAAGAGATGATATCTTATTATAAGTAGAATAAACAAAAAGGTAACGCAGCATATAGGAGAACAGTTAAGATGAATGTTCAGAAAATCAATTATCAAAAGGAATTAGATAAAATATTGAAACGTCTTGAAGAGGAAGGCCGTGTCCCGACTCTTTTGATCCATAGCTGTTGTGCGCCGTGCAGCAGTTATGTGCTGGAATATTTATCCCGCTATTTCAGGATCACGGTGCTTTATTATAACCCGAATATTTATCCTGAGAGCGAGTATACAAAGCGGATCATAGAGCAGCAGAAACTGATAAAAGATATGCGGTTTCAATATCCGGTCTCATTCCTTGCGGGAAAGTATGATAAGGAGAAGTTCTATGAAATGGCAAAAGGGATGGAGCATTTGAAAGAAGGCGGCGCACGATGCATGAAATGCTATGAACTTCGGCTTGAAGAGGCGGCGCAGCAGGCAGCGGAAGGCAGATTTGATTATTTTACGACGACTCTGAGCATCAGCCCTCTGAAAAATTCGCAGAAGTTGAACGAGATCGGAGTGCGAGTCGGGAAAAAGTACGGCGTAGAGTATTTAGTTTCGGATTTTAAAAAGCGGAACGGATATAAACGGTCTGTAGAATTATCCGAAGAATATGGGCTCTACAGGCAGGATTACTGTGGATGTGAGTTTTCAATGAGAGAACGTGAGCATAGAGAAAAACAGTTTTTATAAAAAGTATGGACATTTCGCACGTTAATGTGTTAAACTAGGTGAAAAATGCAGAACAGAAAAGAGGAGATGAAATGGCACAACTATGGGGTGGTCGTTTTACGAAAGAAACAGATCAGTTAGTTTATAATTTTAACGCTTCGATTTCTTTTGATAAGCGTTTTTATAAACAGGATATCAGAGGGAGCATTGCTCATGTGACGATGCTTGAAAAACAGGGGATTCTGACAAAAGAAGAGAAAGATCAGATCATAGAGGGTCTTGAAAGTATATGCAGAGACGTAGAGAACAAAACGCTTGAGATCACAGAAGAATATGAAGATATCCACAGCTTTGTAGAAGCGAATCTGATCGACAGGATCGGAGATGCGGGGAAAAAATTACATACAGGGCGAAGCAGAAACGATCAGGTCGCTTTGGATATGAAGCTTTATACGCGAGATGAGATCACACACCTTGACAGTTTGTTAAGAGAACTTATGGAAGTTCTTTTGAAATTGATGGAAGAAAATACAGAGACATATATGCCGGGATTTACACATCTGCAAAAGGCGCAGCCGATTACTCTGGCACATCATATGGGAGCTTATTTTGAAATGTTTAAGCGCGACCATCAGAGGATGCGGGATATTTATAAAAGGATGAACCTTTGTCCTCTCGGAAGCGGAGCTTTGGCGGGAACGACATATCCGTTGGACAGAGAATATACAGCTTTGCTTCTCGGATTTGACGGTCCGACTTTAAACAGTATGGATTCGGTGTCGGACAGAGACTATCTGATTGAACTTCTGTCTGCCATGTCAACGATTATGATGCACCTTAGCAGATTTTCGGAAGAAGTGATCATCTGGAATACAAATGAATACAAATTTGTTGAGATTGACGACGCTTACAGTACGGGAAGCAGTATTATGCCGCAAAAGAAAAATCCTGATATCGCAGAGCTTGTACGAGGAAAAACAGGACGCGTTTACGGAGCTCTCACTTCACTTTTGACGACGATGAAAGGGATTCCGCTTGCATATAATAAAGATATGCAGGAAGATAAAGAACTTGTATTTGATGCGATCGATACGACCAAAGGATGTCTTGCATTATTTACAGGAATGTTAAAGACAATGCGTTTTAACAATGCCCGCATGGAAGAAAGTGCAAAGCACGGTTTCACAAATGCGACGGATGCTGCGGATTATCTCGTAAATCACAATGTTCCGTTCAGGGATGCCCATGGTATCGTTGGAAGACTTGTATTGTATTGCATTGAGAAAAATATTGCTTTGGACGATATGTCTTTGGAAGAATTCAAGGCGATTTCTCCTGTCTTTGAAGAAGATATATATGAGGCGATCAGTATGAAAACATGCGTGGATATGCGTAACACAATCGGCGCGCCGGGGAAAAACGCAATGGAAGCGGTGATCAGAGCAGAACGGCAATATTTGAAAGAACAGCCTGCTTTATAAAGAATTTCGCAGAGTCAGGCTTTTACAGATAGAAGATACTATAGAGGTTATAGAGGCAAGCGGAAGCTGACGTGGATATGGCGCTATAGTAAGAAAGATAACAGGAAAAATAACAGTAAAAGGAGAAAGAAGATGGAACAGAAATTAAAAGTAGGTATTTTAGGTGCGACAGGAATGGTAGGTCAGAGATTTATCTCTCTGCTTGAGGATCATCCGTGGTTTGAAGTTGTAACAGTTGCGGCAAGCCCGCGTTCTGCAGGAAAGACATATGAGGAAGCGGTAGGCGATCGCTGGAAAATGGATACGCCGATGCCGGAGGCTGTGAAAAAGCTTGTTGTTCTTAACGTAAATGACGTAGAGCATGTAGCTTCGACTGTAGATTTTGTTTTCAGCGCGGTTGATATGAGCAAAGAAGAGATCAAAGTGATCGAAGAGGCATATGCAAAAACAGAGACTCCGGTCGTATCAAACAACAGCGCGCATCGCTGGACGCCGGACGTTCCGATGGTAGTACCGGAGATCAATGCAGAACATTTTGAAGTGATCAAAGATCAGAAGAAACGTCTCGGTACAACGAGAGGATTCATTGCAGTAAAACCGAACTGTTCGATCCAAAGTTACGCTCCGTGTTTGGCGGCATGGAAAGAATTCGGACCGAAAGAGCTTGTTGTTACAACATATCAGGCAATTTCAGGAGCAGGAAAAACATTCAAAGACTGGCCGGAAATGCTGGGAAATATTATTCCGTTTATCGGAGGAGAAGAAGAGAAAAGCGAGCAGGAGCCGCTTAGAGTTCTCGGAAAAGTGGAAAATGGCGAGATCGTAAAAGCCGAGCTTCCGAAGATCACATGTCAGTGTGTGCGTGTTCCTGTATTAAACGGACATACTGCGGCGGTATTTATCAATTTTGAAAAGAAACCGACAAAAGAACAGCTAATTGAAAAACTGGTAAACTTTAAAGGATTCCCGCAGGAAGCAGAACTGCCGAGCGCGCCGAAGCAGTTTATCCAGTATCTTGAGGAAGAAAATCGTCCGCAGGTAACGGCAGACGTAGATTATGAGCGCGGCATGGGAGTGTCTATCGGACGTCTCAGAGAGGACAGCATGTATGACTTTAAGTTTATCGGACTGTCACATAATACAGTAAGAGGTGCGGCTGGCGGAGCAGTGCTTTGTGCAGAAGCGCTTACGGCAAAAGGATATATCGCAAAGAAATAAAAATGATGTGGCAAAGACCATATTTATGAATGATAAAGGGGGTCTCAAAAATGGGAATGACGATGACGCAGAAGATTTTGGCTGCTCACGCAGGATTGGATACTGTGGAAGCAGGGCAGCTGATCGAAGCGAAACTCGATATCGTGATGGCGAATGATATTACAGGACCGATGGCTTTGCCGATCATCAGACAGATGTCGGATAAAGTATTTGATAAAGATAAGGTTGTGTTTGTACCGGATCATTTTACACCGAATAAAGATATCAAATCAGCGGAAAATTCAAAAGCAATTCGTGAATATGCGAAGGAGCAGGGGCTGAAATGGTATTTTGAACAGGGAAAATCGGGTGTGGAACATGCGATTCTTCCCGAAGCGGGAGTTGTCACCGCAGGTGAGTGTATCATCGGAGCGGATTCACATACATGTACATACGGAGCTTTGGGCGCGTTTTCAACAGGAATGGGAACGACCGATGTGGCAACCGGAATGGCGACAGGAGAAATCTGGTTTAAAGTGCCGTCGGCGATCAAGTTTGTTCTGACGGGAAAGCCGGGGAAATATGTAAGCGGAAAAGATATTATCATTCACATTATCGGCAAGATCGGAGTGGACGGCGCGCTTTATAAATCAATGGAATTTACAGGTGACGGAATTGGAAATCTGTCTATGGATGATCGTTTTACGATGGCGAATATGGCGATTGAGGCCGGTGCGAAAAACGGGATTTTTCCGGTGGATGAAAAGACGGTCGAGTATCTTGACGCTCATTGTGAGAAACCGTATACAGTTTACGAGGCGGACGAGGATGCGGTTTATGACGACGTTGTAGAGATTGATCTGTCAAAGGTGCGTCCGACGGTAGCGTTTCCGCATTTGCCGGGAAACGCAAAGACGATTGATGAGATCGAGGCAGAGGAACAGGTTAAGATCGATCAGGTTGTGATTGGTTCTTGTACGAACGGACGAATGGAAGATATGAGGAAAGCTGCGGCAATACTGAAAGGTCATACGGTACATCCTGATGTGCGTGTGATGGTTGTTCCGGCTACACAGAAGATTTATAAGCAATGTATCAAAGAAGGACTGCTGGATATTTTTGTAGATGCAGGATGTGCTGTAAATACTCCGAGCTGCGGACCGTGTATGGGCGGGCATATGGGAGTTATGGCAGCAGGAGAAAAGTGTGTTTCCACAACGAACCGTAATTTTGTCGGACGCATGGGACATGTTGATTCTCTGATTTATCTGGCATCGCCGGAAGTTGCCGCTGCAAGTGCGATCAAAGGGTATATTGCAAATCCCGAAAAAATAAGCGCTGCAGACGAAGAGGCAGATTCGCGGAATATTCAATGTGCAGAACAGAAAGAAGGAGGAAGATCATGAGAGCGCACGGACATGTTTTTAAATACGGAGACAATGTAGATACAGACGTTATCATTCCGGCAAGATATCTGAATTCCTTTGATGCACAAGAACTTGCCAGCCACGCTATGGCAGATATAGATCCGGAATTTTGTAAAAAAAGTACAGTCGGGAGATATTATTGTGGCAAATAAAAATTTCGGATGCGGATCATCCAGAGAACATGCGCCGCTCTGCTTGAAAACGGCAGGAGTAAGCTGCATTATCGCGGAAACGTTCGCAAGAATCTTTTACAGAAATGCAATCAATATCGGTCTTCCGATTATTGAATGTCCGGAAGCGGCACAGGGAATTGAAGCAGGTGACGAAGTTGAGGTTGATTTTGACAGTGGTATGATTTACAATCGTACAAAAGGAACTGAATTTAAAGGTCAGCCCTTCCCGGAATTTATGCAGAAATTGATTGCCGCAGGCGGATTGGTCAACTATACAAACAGTAAAAAGAAATAATATATAAAGTTTTGGCTCTTTTAGCCGAAATTCGGGCAAAAAGAAAAGCGGCAGGCAGTACTGCCGCCTTTTTGCAACGGTTATTATATCTAAAACGAAAGGGAGAATTTAATGGGAAATGAAAAACAAAAGGGAAAGGCTTTTGCGCTTCTGCCTATAGGCGTGCTTTTTGGTAATCGTTTTTAGGCGCGGGAATCTTGTTTAAGGATTTTTACGCAATGCCGGCAGTAGTTGCATTTCTGATTGCTTTATTTGTTGCGTTTTTGCAGAACCGTAAAGTAAGTTTTCAGAAAAAGATGGAAGTGATCGCAAAAGGACTCGGAGAGGAAAATATTATTACTATGTGTCTTATTTTCCTTTGCGCGGGAGCTTTTTCGGGAGCGGTAACCGCAGCAGGCGGAGTGGACAGTACGGTGAATTTGGGACTCTCTCTTATTCCGCCGCATTTTGCAGTGGCAGGTCTGTTTATTATAGGATGTTTTATTTCAGTGTCGATGGGAACTTCCGTAGGAACAATCACGGCGCTTGCTCCGATTGCGGTCGGAATCAGTAAACAGACAGGGTTTTCTATGGCAATCTGTGTAGCTGCCGTCGTGTGCGGGGCAATGTTCGGCGATAACCTGTCGATGATCTCTGATACGACGATTGCGGCAGTAAAAACGCAGGGATGCGAGATGAAAGATAAGTTTAAGATGAATTTTCTGATCGTACTTCCGGCGGCGATCATTACAGTCGTGTTCTTTTGGTTTGTGACGCGCAATGTAGCGTACGATATTACAGAGAATTTAGACTATAATTTCTGGCAGGTTGTACCGTATCTTGTCGTGCTTATAGGTGCGTTGATCGGAATCAATGTATTTCTCGTGCTGATCGGCGGAACTGTTATTTCACTTATAGCGGGAGTGGCAACGGGAAACATTGTTTTAGCGGATATGTTTACTGTTGTAGGAGATGGCGTTGTATCGATGTATGATATTACTGTAATATCTATTCTTGTAGCATGTATTGTATCGCTTGTGAAGATGAACGGCGGAATCCAGTTTATTCTGGATCAGATCAAAAGCAGGATTCACGGAGCAAAAGGAGCACAGGGAGGAATTGCGCTGCTTTCGTTTTTAGTTGATCTTTGTACGGCAAACAATACGGTAGCGATTGTTATGACAGGCCCGATCGCGAAGGAAATCAGTGATGAGTTTGACGTTGATCCAAGAAGATCGGCATCTCTGCTGGATATGTTTACATCCGTTGGACAGGGGCTGATCCCTTACGGCGCTCAGCTTCTTACGGCTGCGGCTCTTACAGGTCTGACTCCGTTTGATTTTATGCCGTATTTGATCTATCCGATGCTGATGGCAGTATGCGGTATTGTGGCGATCTGCATAAGGCGGGAACGAAAAAGTGCCTGAGTATTCAGGAATATATTTAGTTGAAAATTGTGTTGCAGAAAGAAAAAGAGGTAAAATAATGAATTTATTGTATAAGAGTACAAGAAACTCAGAAAAAACAGTGACGGCATCCGAGGCGATCTTGAAAGGTCTGGCAGATGACGGGGGATTGTTTGTTCCGGAATCTATTCCAAAGCTTGACGTTACGCTTGATGAATTGAAAGGGATGTCTTATCAGGAAACAGCTTATGCTGTGATGAAACAGTTTTTTACGGATTTTACGGAGGAAGAGTTAAAACACTGCATCAACAGTGCGTATGATTCCAAGTTTGATACAGAAGTGATCGCTCCGCTTGTAAAAGTGGGTGACACATATCATTTGGAGTTGTTCCACGGAGCAACGATCGCATTTAAGGATATGGCTTTGTCGATTTTGCCGCATCTTCTTATTACGTCGGCTAAGAAAAATAATGTGAAAAATGAAATTGTAATTTTAACGGCAACATCAGGAGATACGGGAAAGGCGGCTCTTGCAGGTTTTGCGGACGTTCCGGGAACGAGGATCATCGTTTTTTATCCAAAAGGGGGCGTCAGCCGTATTCAGGAGCTTCAGATGGTGACTCAAAAAGGAGAGAACACATCAGTAGTGGCGATCCACGGAAATTTCGATCATGCACAAAGCGGTGTGAAAGCGATTTTTGAAGATAAAAAGCTGGCGGAAGAGTTGGCAGATGCCGGATACCAGTTTTCATCTGCGAACTCTATCAATATCGGACGTCTTGTTCCGCAGGTAGTATATTATGTTTACGCTTATGCAAAACTGCTTGAGAATGAAGAAATCAAAGCGGGAGAAAAGATCAATGTGACGGTTCCGACAGGAAACTTCGGAAACATTCTGGCTGCTTATTATGCGAAACAGATGGGAGTGCCGATTGCAAAGCTGATCTGTGCATCCAACGAAAATAAAGTGCTTTTTGATTTCTTTAAAACAGGGGTTTATGATAAAAACAGAGAATTTATCCTGACATCTTCCCCGTCTATGGACATTTTGATTTCCAGCAATCTGGAGCGTTTGATCTATACAATCGCAGGGCAGGATGCAGGGAAAAATGCCGAGTTGATGAGACAGCTTAAAGAAGAAGGCGTTTATGAAATAACAGAAGAGATGCGCGGACAGTTAGGTGATTTTGTCGGAGGATTTGCGACGGAAGAAGAGACGAAAGAGACGATTAAAAATACATATGAGAAAACAGGGTATGTGATGGATACGCATACGGCGGTAGCGGCACATGTATGCGCACAATACCGCAAGGAAAGTGGGGATGAAAAGAAGTGTCTCGTAGCTTCGACGGCGAGTCCGTATAAATTTATCCATAGCGTTATGACTGCCATTGACGATAAATATGCAAAGAAAGATGAATTTGAATTGATCGATGAGCTGAGCGCCCTGTCGGCAACGGAAATTCCGAATGCGATCAAAGAGATCCGAAATGCTCAGATCAGACATAACAGAGAATGCGATTCGGACAAAATGAAAGAAATCGTGAAAGAAATTTTGAATGTATAATTTATGAGAGGCTTGTCGTGTAGAAAATGCAGGATTGATAAAAAAATCCTGCATTTTTTAAATGGCGACGAGTCAAAACCCAGATTTTTCGGAAACCTTGACAATCGCTTAAAATCCACAAATGTGCCTTTTGACACTTCCGGTGATTGAAATGTAATTTTGTTTTTTTTAGAAATAAAATAGAGCATATGAATTTGCAGTTTATAAAACTTTCATATAATCGAGAGAGATAGATGAATATTATTGTTGATTTTTGGAAAATGATTTTGTATAATGAAAGCATAACGCTGGCATTAAGCGGCGTAGATGTGAAATATACATTTTAGAAAGAGAGAGGTAAGACATATTATGGCAAACATTGATCTTAGTCAGTATGGTATTACAGGAACTACGGAAATCGTTTACAACCCTTCTTATGAGCTGCTTTTTAAAGAAGAGACAGATTCAAGTCTTGAAGGCTTTGAAAAAGGACAGGAAAGCGAACTGGGAGCTGTTAATGTAATGACAGGTATTTATACAGGACGTTCTCCGAAAGATAAATTTATCGTAATGGATGAAAACTCCAAAGATACGGTTTGGTGGACATCAGATGAATACAAAAACGACAATCATCCGGCAAGCCAGGAAGCATGGGATACATGTAAGGCGATCGCGCTGAAAGAACTTTCCAATAAGAGACTGTTTGTTGTTGACGCATTTTGCGGAGCAAATGCAGATACACGTATGGCAATCCGTTTTATCGTAGAGGTTGCTTGGCAGGCTCATTTTGTAAAGAATATGTTTATTCAGCCGACAGAGGAAGAGCTTGAGAACTTTAAGCCGGATTTTGTTGTATACAATGCATCAAAAGCAAAAGTGGAAAATTATAAAGAACTGGGATTGAACTCAGAGACAGCGGCTATGTTCAATATTACAAGCCGTGAGCAGGTTATTCTGAATACATGGTACGGCGGAGAGATGAAAAAAGGTATGTTCTCTATGATGAACTACTATCTGCCGCTGAAAGGAATCGCTTCTATGCACTGTTCCGCAAACACAGACATGAACGGAGAGAATACAGCAATTTTCTTCGGACTTTCAGGAACAGGTAAGACAACGCTTTCCACAGATCCGAAACGTCTTTTGATCGGTGATGACGAGCACGGATGGGATGATAACGGTATCTTTAACTTTGAAGGCGGATGTTATGCAAAAGTAATCAACCTTGATAAAGAGTCAGAGCCGGATATTTATAATGCAATTAAGAGAAACGCTCTTCTTGAGAACGTAACTCTTGATGAGAACGGAAAAATTGACTTTGATGATAAGAGTGTAACAGAGAATACTCGTGTGTCTTATCCGATCGATCATATTGAAAAAATCGTGCGTCCGATATCGGCAGCTCCGGCAGCGAAAAATGTAATTTTCCTGTCAGCAGATGCGTTTGGAGTGCTTCCGCCGGTATCGATTCTTACACCGGAGCAGACAGAATATTATTTCTTGTCAGGATTTACAGCAAAACTTGCAGGTACGGAGCGTGGTATCACAGAGCCGACACCGACATTCTCAGCATGTTTTGGACAGGCATTTCTTGAGCTTCATCCGACAAAATATGCTGAAGAGCTCGTTAAGAAAATGAAAGCTAACAACGCGAAAGCATATCTTGTAAATACAGGATGGAACGGAACAGGAAAACGTATCTCTATTAAAGATACTCGTGGTATCATCGATGCAATTTTGAACGGAGATATCGCAAATGCGCCGACAAAAACTATTCCGTACTTCAACATTGAAGTTCCGACAGAGCTTCCGGGAGTTGACACAAACATTCTTGATCCTCGTGACACATATGCAGACGCTTCCGAATGGGATGAAAAGGCAAAAGATCTTGCAGGAAGATTTATTAAAAACTTTGCAAAATATGAGAGCAACGAGGCAGGAAAAGCTCTTGTTTCAGCTGGTCCGCAGTTATAAGAACAGTTTTTTCGTTAATCAAAGAAAATCATATTCAGCAGAGAATATGATGATTGTCGATATAAGAAATGTGAAAAAGAAATCGCTGAAGTTTTATACTTCAGCGATTTCTTTGTATAGGAGATGAGACAAAGTCTGGATTTTCCAAAGACTTCTTCTTTCATAAATTGGATTTACTTGATAATATATAAAAAAGAAGATATAATTATATCAATAAAATGATATAAAAATAAAGAAACATGAAAGGGTGAAGAAAATGATTATTAAAGCTTCGGCAACATTACGAAACGATTATTCTACGATTTCCAATCTTGCAAGGGCAACGAGTGAACCGATTTATATAACAAAAAATGGCGAGGGTGACGGAGTATTTATGAATATTGATGCCTTTGAGAAAAGGGAACAGGCATTGGAACTTCGTGCGAAAATCATGCAAGCAGAAGAAGAACGGTTAAACGGAGCAAAGACAAGAAGTATCTCCGAAGCAAGAAAGGAATTGAGAGAACGTGCAGGAACAATATAAGGTTGAGATTCTTCCTACTGCGTGGGAAGATTTGAAAAGTATTGAGGACTATTATTTACTTCAATTCGGTGTGGAATCTGCGATGAAAGTAACAGATCAGATATTAAATAGTATTGAACGTTTGGAGTTATACCCGAATTTTGGTTCACTTACACCTGACAAATGGTTGAACCGAAAGGGGTATCACATGATTATATCTGAAAGGTATGTTTCTATATATCGACTGATAGAAAAAACAGTTTATATATATCATATTGCCGATACACAGACAGAGTACACTAAACTGTTTTCGTAAATGAAATTGAATAAGAATTTTAAGCAGAAGAACTGCCTGTCATTGAAAGATTGATGATAGGCAGTTCTTTTACTAGGAGATGAGACAAAGTCTGGATTTTTCAGAGGCTTTTGGCGTTTCCGGTGATTACCGAAAATAAGTGTTAGCAATTTTGTTACATGTATATAGGTATTTTTGAAATCATGAAAAAGATTTCCGTAGTTTCTCCACAGCCCCTTTTTCGATTCGTGAGACATAAGAACGGGAAATTCCAAGTTGTCTTGCAATTTCCCGCTGCGTATATTCTTCTCCGTTATAGAGTCCGTAACGCATTTTTAAAATAATACGTTCCCGCTGCGATAATTCTTTTTCGACTTTTTCATAAAGTGTCTGTATATTTTCTTTTAGGTGAATTTTTTCGGCAACTTCTTCTTCATCAGTCTCGATAATATCATATAATTTTATTTCGTTTCCTTCTCTGTCAGTGCCGATTGGTTCATAAAGAGAGATTTCTTTTGCGGCTTTTTTCTTGGAACGAAGATACATAAGAATTTCATTTTCTATGCATCTGGAAGCATAGGCGGCGAGGCGGTTTCCTTTGTCAGGATTAAAAGTGACAACGGCTTTGATCAGTCCGATTGTGCCGATAGAGATCAGGTCTTCGGGATCTTCTTCGGAATTTTGATATTTTTTGATTACATGTGCGACAAGTCTTAGATTGCGTTCGATCAGGATGTGTTTTGCCTCGAGGTCACCTTCTGTGTATTTTCGGATATAATATTTTTCTTCCGACGGCGTGAGCGGATTTGGAAATGATTTCAAGATAACACCTCTTAGCACATTTGATATAGTCTATGTAAAAGACATGTTGTTTGTGCTTTTCCATCTGTAAACTGGAAATAAATTCTGTCATTTCGTGAAATTTTCATTTTTTTCTTGACGCTCATTTTTTTATGAATTATCATAAATCTACATTCCCGAAGAAATTCATCTTCGGCAATCTGACCTCTGAAAGAGGTGTCTGACCGGATCGGTTGGAATTCAATTATTTTAAGTGGTGTTTCTTCTATAATAAATAGTGTATAAATCAACAGTATAAACGATAGAAGATCTTGTTATTTTAACAAAGGAGAACAGGAAGCTCATAGAAAGGAGTGCAAATGAGTTTCAGTACAATTTTATCTGCGGTGATTGAAGGTCTTGAGGTGGCGTTTATTCATGTAGAGGCAGATATATCGAACGGCCTGCCGGTATTCCATATGGTGGGGTATTTGTCATCGGAAGTAAAAGAAGCGGGAGAAAGGGTGAGAACTGCAATTAAAAATTCGGGATTTGAGTATCCGGCAAAGCGGACTGTTGTGAATTTATCACCGGCTACAATGCGAAAGCACGGCGCGTCTTTTGACCTGCCGATCGCCGCGGCGATATTGACTGCATTAGGACAGATTGAAAAGCCGGAGAAAGACTGTCTGATTATCGGAGAACTCAGTCTTGGAGGAAGTGTGAAGAAAGTGTCTGGAGTTTTGCCGATCGTAATGGAAGCGAAAGAAAAAGGGGTGAGAAAGTGTATTGTTCCGTCTGAAAATGTAACGGAAGCGTCGCTTGTCAGTGAAATGGAAATTGTAGGAGCTGCGACTTTGCAGGAAGCGGTTGAGGCAATGCAAAACAGAAGAAAGAGAAAGAAGATACAAAATAAAGAGATAACGGATTGTGGGAATTTGAGAAAAACAGTTCAAAAAGAAACGAAATTTCCTGATTTTGCAGATATGAAAGGTCAGGAATTTGTAAAAAGAGCAGCGGAAATCGCAGTTGCAGGAGGGCACAATCTTCTTCTTATCGGTCCGCCGGGCAGTGGAAAGTCAATGACGGCAAAATGTATTGCCGGGATATTGCCGCCGCTTGATTTGCGAGAAAGTTTGGAGATTACAAAAATATACAGTGTATTAGGGTTAGTTGATGAGAAAACCCCGCTGATTGTAGACCGTCCGTTTCGTGAAGTGCATCATACGGCAACAAAAGCTGCTTTGATCGGAGGAGGAACGATTCCGCATCCCGGAGAAATCAGCCTTGCTCATAAAGGCGTTTTATTTCTTGATGAACTCCCTGAATTTCGCAGAGATACGTTGGAAGTGCTTCGACAACCATTGGAAGAGCGGTATGTGAATCTGTCGCGAACATACGGAAATTATACATTCCCGGCAAATTTTATGCTTGTGGCAGCTATGAATCCGTGTCCGTGTGGATGTTTTCCGAATGCAAATTGTACATGTACACCTTTGCAGATCCAAGCGTATCAGAATCGTATCAGCCGTCCTTTTCTGGATAGGATCGATCTATGTGTGGAAGCTTCTCAAGTAAAATATGAGCATTTATCAGATGAGCAGAAAGGCGAAAGTTCAAAAGAAATACGAAAAAGAATTTGCCGGGTCAGAGAGATGCAAAGAATACGATATAAGGAAACAGGAAATTTAACAAATGCAATGTTGGAAGGGGATGCTTTAAATAAGTATTGCAAGTTGGGAACAAAAGAAAAAAAGGTGATGGAGCAGGCCTTTTCGGTTATGAATTTGACGGCCCGGGGATATAGCAGGATTTTGAAAACAGCGCGAACGATTGCAGATTTAGAAGAAAGTGATGCGATCAAAGTAAAGCACTTGCAAGAAGCGCTTGGATATAGAATGGATAACAGGAAATATACTGTATAGGAGGATAAAATGAAAACGGAAGTGAAGAGAACGGTCGAGGCGAAGTAATGTGAAATGTGAATAGATAAATAAAGTATGAAATAAAAGGAGAATGTATGAAGTACGAATATTGGTTTGCTAAAATACAGGGAATAAATTTGCGAAAAAAAATCCGCCTGCGTCAATGCATGAAAACAGCAGAAGCGATTTATTATATAGAAGAAACACAGCTGAAAAAAATAGAATTTTTAAACGAATCAGAGCAAGATAAAATTTTGAAGGCAAAACGGCAGGATCCGGAAAAAGAGTATGAAAGTCTGTGTGAAAAAGGAATTCGTTTTATTCCGCATTTTACGGATGAATATCCGGAAAAATTAAAACGGATTTCGGATTATCCTTATGCACTTTATGTAAAAGGCAGCCTTCCGGATAAAGCTGCGAAAAAGGCGGCTCTCGTGGGAGCGAGGAGATGTACTCCTTATGGTGAAAAATATGCAGTTGATTTTGGAAAAGTTTTGGCAGAACATGGGGTGCAGATTATAAGTGGAATGGCTCGCGGCGTAGATGGAATGGGTCACAGAGGGGCGCTTCTTGGAAATGGTAAAACATTCGCGGTATTGGGGTGTGGCGTAGACGTTTGTTACCCGAGGGAGCATATCGGGCTTTATGTAGATATATTGGAACAAGGAGGTGGAATTATTTCCGAGATGCCGCCTGGAACGCCTCCGTTTCCTCAAAACTTTCCGGCTCGGAACAGAATTATAAGCGGATTGTCAGATGTTGTGCTTGTTATGGAAGCGGGAGAGAAGAGCGGCTCGCTTATTACAGTCGATCTGGCATTAGAACAAGGGAGAGAAGTGTATGCGCTTCCGGGTCCTGTAAATAGCCGGATGAGTATCGGATGTAATGAATTGATCCGTCAGGGAGCGGGAATTTTACTTTCACCGGAAATGTTTTTGGAAGAATTGGGATTATCAGGTAAAAAAACAGAGAAAGAAGGTAAAAATAAAAAAATGCTTGAAACTCAAGAGGAATTGTTGTATAGTTGTCTCGGTTTGTACCCAAAGAGCGTGGAAGAAATTTTGAAAGAAACAAAACTGGAAGTACGTCAGGTGATGGAAATATTGGTTTCTTTGGAATTGCGCGGGTACATACGGGAAATATCAAAAAATCATTATATTATTGTTTAAAATGAATTTTCCTGCAGTTTGATTTGAGTTTGAAAATCATAAAAACAGCTTTGGGTTAAAAATGGGCACATACCGCTCAGATGGAGGAGTAATTTTTTATGGCACATTATCTTGTTATCGTGGAGTCTCCTGCGAAAGTGAAAACGATCAAAAAGTTTTTGGGCAGCAATTATACAGTTGCGGCTTCTCAGGGACATGTACGGGATCTTCCGAAAAGTTCACTTGGAATCGATGTAGAACACGATTACGAACCAAAATACATTACAATAAGGGGAAAAGGCGATATTCTTGCGGCTTTGCGGAAAGAGGCGAAGAAGTCGGACAAAGTATTTCTGGCAACTGACCCTGACCGTGAAGGAGAGGCGATTTCGTGGCATCTTGCGACTGCGCTGAAATTAGATGAAAAGAAGATGCGTAGGATTACCTTTAATGAGATTACAAAAAATGCAGTGAAGGCATCCTTGAAAGCTCCGCGGGATATTGATATGAATTTAGTTGATGCGCAGCAGGCACGCCGCGTTCTGGATCGTATGGTCGGATACCGGATCAGCCCGCTTCTTTGGGCAAAAGTAAAACGCGGACTGAGCGCGGGGCGTGTGCAGTCGGTAGCGCTTCGTCTTGTGGCAGACAGAGAAGAGGAGATTAATGCGTTTATTCCGGAAGAGTATTGGACACTTGACGTGATTTTGAAGATAAAAGGGGAAAAGCGCCCTCTTACAGCAAAGTTTTACGGAACAGATCAGAAAAAAATGACGATCAGATCAGAGCAGGAATTAAATGAGATTGTCAAAAAGATCGAGAATGCAGAATTCAAAGTTTCAGATATAAAAACGAGCGAGCGGTTCAGAAAAGCTCCTCTTCCGTTTACTACGAGTACACTGCAGCAGGAAGCGGCGAAGGCTCTGAATTTCGGAACTCAAAAGACGATGCGCATTGCGCAGCAGCTTTATGAAGGTGTTGATATTAAAGGCGGCGGAACAGTCGGTGTCATCACTTATCTTCGTACGGATTCTACTCGAATCGCAGACGAAGCGGACGCATCGGCAAGAGAATATATCGCTTCTGTTTACGGAGAAAAGTATATTGCGGCGGGGCAGACGAAGCAGGCGGAAGGAAAGAAAATACAGGATGCACATGAGGCGATCCGTCCGACGGATATCAGCAGAACTCCGGCTTCGATCAAAGAATCTCTCACAAGAGATCAGTTCCGTTTGTATCAACTGATATGGAAACGTTTTGCGGCAAGCCGTATGATGCCGGCGCAATATGAATCTACTTCGGTTAAGATTGCAGCCGGGCAGTATCGTTTTTCGGTTTCGACATCAAGATGTGTATTTGACGGGTTTAGATCTGTCTATACAGAAGCTGATGAAGAAAAAGAGGAAAGTAATGTTCTTGTAGGACACTTAAGTATGGATTCTGTATTTACAAGAGAAGATTTTGATACAAAACAGCATTTTACACAGCCGCCGGCGCATTATACAGAAGCCAGTCTTGTAAAGGCGTTGGAGGAACTTGGAATCGGGCGTCCGAGTACGTATGCCCCTACGATTTCAATCATACTTGGGCGCAGATATGTGACAAAAGAGGCGAAAAATTTATATTTGACGGAAATTGGGGAAGTGGTGAACAATATTATGAAACAATCTTTCCCAAGTATTGTGGATGCAAATTTCACGGCAAATATGGAAGGCCTTTTAGATATGGTTGAGGAAGGAAAGGTTGCATGGAAAGATGTGATCCGTAATTTTTATCCGGATCTGGATGAGGCGGTAAAACGTGCGGAGATCGAGCTTGAAAGTGTCAAGATCGAAGATGAAGTGACAGATGTGATCTGCGAAGAATGTGGAAGAAACATGGTAATCAAGTACGGGCCTCATGGAAAATTTTTGGCATGCCCCGGGTTTCCGGAATGCAGAAATACGAAACCATACCTTGAAAAGATAGGCGTACCTTGTCCGGTATGCGGAAAGGACGTTGTGATTCGTAAGACAAAGAAAGGCAGAAAATATTACGGATGTGAAAATAATCCGGAGTGTGATTTCATGTCGTGGCAGAAGCCGTCGAAAGAAAAGTGTCCTGACTGCGGCGGTTACATGTTGGAAAAAGGAAATAAACTCGTATGTGCAGATGAAAAATTGCGGATATGTAAAAAGCAATCGGGAAATAGAGTGGAAACCAAACAAAAACAGAGGCATTCGGATTATAAATAAAAAAAAGTAAAAAAGTAAGAAATAAAATCATGCGGAAAATGATATTGAAATTCAGAAAAACTTGTGTGATAGCTATTATTATCTATATATTTATCTGGATTTGTGTATACAAATTATTGGCTTGTAAGAAGCAAACGGAGGAAATAATGAGCGTACAACTGTTAGACAAAACAAGAAAAATTAATAAATTGCTTCATAACAATAATTCAAGTAAGGTCGTATTTAATGATATTTGTGCGGTATTGACCGAAATTCTTGATTCAAATGTTCTTGTGGTAAGCAGAAAAGGGGAAGATTCTCGGCGTAAGTAAAAGCCCCGGATGTTCAGGGAAATCAGTGAATTGATCACAGAGGCTGTCGGATCTCATATCGATCAGATGTTAAATGAAAGACTTTTAAGCATTCTTTCTACAAAAGAAAATGTGAATCTGGAGACACTTGGATTTTCAGCAGAGGCGGTGCAGGGGTGCCAGGCAATCGTAACTCCGATTGATATTGCGGGAGAGAGGCTTGGAACATTATTTATTTATAAGCAAGATAAGACGTATTCGATAGACGACATTATTTTGAGCGAATACGGAACTGCTGTTGTCGGTTTGGAGATGCTTCGTTCTGTAAATGAAGAAAGTGCGGAAGAAACAAGAAAAGAACATATCGTGCAATCGGCGATCAGTACACTGTCATTTTCGGAGTTAGAAGCGATTATTCACATTTTTGATGAGCTCGGCGGAACGGAAGGTATTCTTGTCGCAAGTAAAGTAGCTGACAGAGTAGGCATTACACGTTCGGTTATTGTGAATGCGCTGCGTAAGTTTGAAAGTGCGGGAGTAATTGAATCTCGTTCTTCCGGTATGAAGGGAACCTATATAAAAGTGTTGAACGACTATATTTTTGAAGAACTTGAGAAAATTAAAAAAGAACGTATGTAGTTTTTTAAAAAGCGGAAAGTCAGATAGAGGCAGGCAGGAGGAAGAACGATGTACGAAGGAAATCCCGTAGATCTGCGTATGGAAAAAATCATATCGGCAGATGGAATTTTTGATGAAGCGACAAGGCAGTGCAGGGTTGAAAAATATGATCCGGAGGAAGATTACATTTATCTTGAGTTGAAAGAAGATGAATTGACGGTAATTTCACTCGATGCTAAATACAGATGTTATATTTCGACAAGGACAGAACTTTTGTATTGCACAGGGGTTGTGAAAGAACGATATTGTCGCGATGACCGAAAGTTTTTGAAGCTTCGGATTGAAAATGGTTTTTACAATGTATATGAAGGCAGAAAAATGACGAAACGTGCGTAGATGCGTTTCGTCTTTTTTATGGGCGATGAGCCAAAGATCGGGCTTACTGAAATATTGTCAACTGCTGATTGATCTATAATGTGCGTTTTGGAACTTCCGGTGATTGTTGTTATTTTTTCTATAAAAACCTCATAAACTGTGTTGACAAATTGAAAACAGAGTGCTATTTTATATTCATGAAGTTTAGCACTCGTAATAAATGAGTGCTAACAGGCAAATTTAAAGGAGGAATTACAATGAAATTAGTACCGTTGGGTGACAAAATTGTTTTGAAACAGTTAGAAGCAGAAGAGACGACAAAATCCGGTATTGTTTTGCCGGGACAGGCAAAAGAAAAACCGCAGGAAGCAGAAGTTATCGCTGTAGGACCGGGCGGAAATATAGATGGAAAAGAAGTAGTAATGCAGGTAAACGTGGGAGATAAAGTGATTTACTCTAAATACGCAGGAACAGACGTGGAACTGGACAAAGAAGAGTACATTATCGTAAAACAGAGCGATATTCTCGCAATCGTAACAGAGTAAAAATAGTCAGAAGACAGATGATCACAGGTAAGAATAAGGAGATGTTTAACGATGGCAAAGGAAATCAAATACGGATCTGAAGCAAGAACAGCCCTTGAAAAAGGTGTAAATCAGTTAGCGGATACAGTAAAAGTAACACTCGGACCAAAAGGAAGAAATGTCGTTCTTGACAAATCTTTCGGAGCGCCGCTTATTACAAACGATGGTGTGACGATTGCAAAAGAGATCGAATTGGAAGACGGATTTGAAAATATGGGAGCGCAGCTTATCAGAGAAGTTGCTTCTAAGACGAACGATGTGGCAGGAGATGGAACAACAACGGCAACAGTGCTTGCGCAGGCAATGGTACATGAGGGAATGAAAAACCTTGAAGCAGGAGCGAATCCGATCGTTCTTAGAAAAGGTATGAAAAAGGCAACAGATAACGCGGTTGAAGCGATCCGTGCTATGAGCAGCAAGGTGAATGGAAAAGAACAGATCGCGAGAGTTGCGGCAGTTTCTTCCGGCGATGAGGAAGTCGGACAGATGGTTGCGGATGCGATGGAAAAAGTATCGAATGACGGAGTCATCACGATTGAAGAATCCAAAACTATGCAGACAGAATTAGACCTTGTAGAAGGAATGCAGTTTGATCGAGGATATATTTCTGCATATATGGCAACAGATATGGAAAAGATGGAAGCGATTCTTGATGATCCGTATATTTTGATTACAGATAAGAAGATTTCTAATATTCAGGATATTCTTCCGGTGCTTGAGCAGATTGTCCAGTCCGGCGCAAGACTTCTTATTATCGCAGAGGATATTGAAGGAGAGGCTCTCACAACATTAATCGTAAATAAACTTCGCGGAACATTTAATGTTGTTGCAGTAAAAGCTCCGGGTTATGGAGACAGAAGAAAAGAAATGCTTCAGGATATCGCAATTTTGACAGGCGGACAGGTGATCTCAGAAGAACTTGGATTTGATCTGAAGGAAACAACTATGGATCAGCTTGGCCGTGCAAAATCTGTAAAAGTTCAGAAAGAAAATACTGTTATTGTAGATGGATGCGGAGATAAAAAAGCGATTGAAGACAGAATTGCACAGATCAAGAAAGCGATCGAGGAGACGACTTCTGAGTTTGATAAAGAAAAATTGCAGGAAAGACTTGCAAAACTTGCAGGCGGTGTAGCTGTTATCCGTGTCGGCGCTGCAACAGAAACGGAGATGAAAGAAGCTAAGCTTCGTATGGAAGATGCACTGAATGCGACAAGAGCGGCCGTAGAAGAAGGTATTATTGCAGGCGGTGGTTCTGCGTATATCCATGCTTCAAAAGAAGTGGCTAAATTGACAGAGGAATTGGAAGGTGATGAGAAGACAGGAGCCAAGATCATTCTGAAAGCATTGGAAGCTCCGCTTCATCAGATTGCTGCTAATGCAGGACTTGAGGGCGCTGTGATTGTAAATAAAGTAAGAGAATCCGATCCGGGAGTAGGATTTGACGCTTATGCGGAAGAATATGTTGATATGGTAAGCAAAGGAATTCTGGATCCGGCTAAAGTGACAAGAAGTGCTTTGCAGAATGCAACGAGCGTTGCATCCACGCTTTTGACAACAGAATCTGTTGTGGCAACGATTAAAGAAGATGTACCGGCTATGCCGGCAGGCGGTGCAGGCGGAATGGGTATGATGTAAAAATAGTATCTAACCATATTATAGTGTATAGAAGGTCTGTGGGAATTTCCTACAGACCTTTAAAAAATGAAAATTGAAATACCGGTACCGATAGTGTATTAGGTGTTTGGGAGGGCGGATTATGAGTAAGAAAGTTCTTGTTATCAGTACGAGTCTGAGAAAGAATAGTAATTCGGAAAAACTTGCAGAGGCATTTGCATCAGGGGCTGAGGACGCCGGTAATGTAGTGGAATTTCTTTCCTTAAAAGATAAAACAATCGCGTTTTGTGAAGGGTGTATGGCGTGCCATAAACTGGGACGTTGTGTGATCGATGATGATGCGAATATGATTGCCCGAAAAATGTATGAGGCAGAGGTTATCGCATTTGCAACACCGATCTATTATTATGAAATGAGCGGACAGATGAAGACAATGATCGATAGAGCAAATAGCTTGTATGATTCGGATTATAAATTTACGGATATTTATATGTTGACAACTGCTGCGGAAGATGAACCGGAAGTTCCGAATCGGGCGATCGGTGGTTTGACAGGATGGATAGATTGTTTTGATCGAGCGCATCTTTCAGGAAGCGTATTTGCCGGAGGAGTAAACGAATCAGGAACGATCAAAGGGCATAGTGCACTGAAAAAGGCGTATGAGATGGGAAATTGTATTAAATAGCAAATGACAAATCTGCAAGGGGTAAGGTCTCGGTGAGCGGATTTTGAATGAGTATTTTGAAAGCAATATTTATGACTGAAAAGAAGCGGTAAAAAGGGTAATTGTTTGAATTATCTGAAATAAATAAAAAACAAGAAAAACATTGACAATTACTTCCATACATGATAGGATATCACTTGTCGCTGATGACGGCTATACGAAATACAGGAACAGACTTTTGGAGACGCGGAGGCGGAACAGCCAAAGAATGGGAACTGTAAACGATCGGATAGCGGGAGACAACAGAAAAACTTATCTGAAGACGCGGAGGCGGAAGATCAGAAAGTGAAAAAAGTTGTTGACAATATCACAGCGATGTGGTAATCTATTAAAGCTGTCGCTTGAACGGTCAGCAAAAAAATAAAAAGTTCTTGACAAATGATAAAGCTTTTGATAGAATATAAAAGCTGTCGCTTGAGACAGAACAGAGAAAGAACCTTGATAACTGAACAATAGACAACAACCCTTGAAAATTTCTTTAAAGAGAAAAATTTTTAAGAACTACAT
>ENA-OQET01000256-OQET01000256.1-human-gut-metagenome-genome-assembly--contig:-NODE-256-length-29844-cov-5.484437_pt1 | contig 29844 bp, 25 predicted proteins | sample MGYA00242800_ERZ504645 | MGnify/ENA primary metagenome ERZ504645 (study PRJEB26092, sample SAMD00036308) | human gut metagenome | host: Homo sapiens | study: EMG produced TPA metagenomics assembly of... | reverse complement strand
CTTGGCGATATTGCCGCATCAAAAAGGTCGTAACCTTGGTAATTGAAAATCATTTTAATACCATGTCGGTTTCCGCCAAAGACAGCGCTGCACTTATCCGCGATATCAATCATCCTGCCGTCCGCATCCTTTACGATCATGGCTAATCTTACTTTTACCGAAAACGAGGATTACCTTCATGCTATAGCATTGCAGCAGCAGTACGTTGCTTATATGCATGTTAAAGACTTAGTGTTCAAAAAAGGGTGTTGCGTTCTCCTCGTCAAACGTAGCCCATCCCGATGAATCCGAACGCAACGTATACACACGTATCGTCGGGGAAGGTGTCGTTCCTTGGCCAGAAATTCTGCGTCTAGTAAAAGAGCACGGTTATGAAGGATGGCTCTCACTTGAATATGAACGCCGCTGGCATCCTGATGATATTCCCGATGCTTCTATCGGTATGAAAAAATCAATTGAGTACTTACGCAGTATCGATCTGTAAATCACTGCCGGGAAAATCCCGGCATATTGCGGAGAAATGAATCGTGAATAAATCCACCATGAAAATAGCTCTTTTGGGTGTAAGCCATTGGCACTTACCACTTTATTTACCGGGTTTACCTGACGGGTCCGTTGTCGGAATAAGTGATGATAACGAAGAAATTGCCTCACGCTTTGCTGCCCCCTATGCCTGCCAATATTTTACGGACTACCGTCAAATGCTGCGCACGGTAAAACCCGATTTCGTCTTCGCTTTTGCACCGCATAATCAAATGCATGAAGTGGCAAGTTACCTTATAAATGAAAAGATCCCTTTTACTATTGAAAAGCCTGCTGGGCTTAATCAAGAAGAAGTCGCAGATCTATACAATAAATCCGAGCAAAAAAACGTCTTCTGTGCAATTCCCTTTGTATGGCGCTACAGCGACACCGTAAATGACTTAAAACAGCGTTATCTAAAAGGACAAATCAACCACATGTCATATAGGTTCGTAGCAGGTCCTCCTTCTCGCTATTTAGCCACTTCTCGTTGGATGCTGTCACAAAAAACCGCCGGCGGCGGATGTATGACTAATTTAGGCGTACATTTTATCGATATGGCTCTATATCTTACAGGATGCACAAAGGCAAAGACACTTGCCTCCGTTTATCATTACGCATATGAATACGATATCGAAACCTATGCTTCCTCACTGCTGCAGCTTGACTCGGGTGCCTCATTAACACTTGAAAGCGGCTATGCTTTCCCAATGACTGACGGAATAAAGCGCGAAAATCGCTGGACGATAGTTACCGATAAGGGTTACTACACCCTCGCTGAAAATGATTTGGAAATACGCGTATTTGATGATATGCCCCAACATATTGGATTAAATACTGACAGTGATCCTTATTACGAAATTTTCGCCCGTACTACATTAAACGACTACGAAAACGGAATCCGCCCCCGTGCTTCCCTAAAAGAAATGCTTGAGACGCGAATTATTCTTGATGACATCAACGCCAAAGCTGCAGCTTTGCGTAAAAACAAATAGAAGGAGCAACAATTATGAAACTAGGCGGATTCGGATTAATAGAGCATTATGAATCCATTAGTGCTGCTGGCTATGACTATGCTGAATTGGATATGCCTGAAATTGAAGCGCTTTCAAATGATGCCTTTGCGCAATTTAAAGACAAAACAGCATCCGTCGGTCTACCAATTCTTACCGGAGCGCGTATTCTGCCGATTGCAGTACCTACTTTCTTTATTGACGGCTTTAATACTTCAAAGCTTGCTCCCTATCTTAAACACAGCTGCGAACGAGCTGCAGAACTAGGAATCAAAAAGGTTATTTTAGGCAACGGCAAAGCCCGTATGTTACCAAAACCTGCCAGCATTAAAAAATGAAGCTGTATTTCTGGAACTGTTACGCATGATGTCCGAAATTTCCGGAGAAAACGACCAAGAAATGATCTTAGAGCCGCTCGGTCCCAAGTATTCAAACTATATCAATACGCTTGAAGAAGCTGTAGAAATTGTTAACAGAGTTAACATAAAAAATCTCTACATCATGGCAGATCTGCGCCATATGCTATGGTCAAAAGAAAGTCTTGATGATTTGTCGTCATTCGTAAACTATGTTCACCACGTCCACGTTGACTATCCACTGTCATTCCCTGAACGCGGATATCCTTGTGCATCAGACGATTATGATTACAGCAAATTCGTCAATGAATTAATAAAATCAGGATACAACGATAACAAGCAATACATAGAATACCTACCTTTGCAGCGTTTTCAACGTATAACAATAGGTATTATAATAATATGATTCGTCAATGCGCCATCCTTTTCGGATGCTTAGCTTTGGGTGAACTGATTGTTTTCTTTACGGGTATCAAGTTACCTTCCAGCATCATCGGTATGCTGTTGCTCACCCTATTCTTGAAATTGGGTTGGATTAAACTGCACTGGGTGCAGGGTATGTCCGACTTCCTGGTTGCCAACCTGGGCTTCTTCTTCGTACCGCCCGGTGTAGCTCTCATGCTTTACTTCGATGTCATCGCCTCCGAGTTCTGGCCGATAGTGACCGCTTCCATAATCAGCACCCTGCTGGTGATTGTAGTCACCGGATGGGTTCATCAACTAACACGTAAAATCAAATGAACTTTTTAGAAAACGAATTTTTCCTATTGGCTGTCACCTTCGGGATTTTCTTTCTGGCCAAACTCCTGCAGAAAAAGACCGGCATCATGTTGCTGAACCCCATCCTGCTGACAATTGCCATCCTCATTGTCTTCCTGAAGATGACACATATCAGTTATGAGACCTACAATGAAGGAGGACATCTGATAGAATTCTGGCTGAAACCCGCTGTTGTGGCCCTGGGAGTCCCCCTATACCTCCAATTGGAAACGATTAAGAAACAGCTGCTCCCCATCATGCTGTCACAACTTGCCGGCTGCATTGTGGGAGTTATCTCTGTCGTGCTGATAGCTAAATTGATGGGGGCTTCCGACGAGATTATCTACTCCCTGGCGCCCAAGTCGGTCACTACGCCGATAGCCATGGAAGTAACCAAGTCGCTGGGCGGCATTCCCTCACTTACCGCCGCCGTAGTGGTCTGTGTAGGCTTGCTGGGAGGAATACTGGGCTTCAAGACCATGAAACTGACCCACATCGGCAGTCCTATGGCACAAGGCCTTTCCTTGGGAGCCGCCGCCCACGCGGTAGGAACTTCCACAGCCATGGACATCAGCCGCAAATACGGCGCATTCGCCAGCCTCGGCCTGACCCTGAACGGTATTTTCACTGCATTGCTGACCCCAACTATTCTGCGATTATTAGGGCTACTCTAACAAAATCTTCTTATTTTTGTTATCTATAATCATAACCAACTAAAAACAACGTATGATTTCATTTAAAGATATCGAATTACAAGACAAAGAACTGATTACTTCCTATACACAGAACAGTCCGCGACGGAATTGTGACCTCTCATTCTCCAACCTATGCAGCTGGCGTTTTCTATACAATACAAAGTTTGCCATCATGGACGGCTTCCTCCTGCTGAAATTCTGGGCAAACGATGAACTGGTGTACATGATGCCGATAGGTAACGGAGATTTGACAAAAGTACTGGACGCACTGGTCGAAGACGCACACCGGGAAGGGGAACCTTTCTGCCTGCTGGGAATATGTTCGGGCATGTGCTCGGAACTGGAAGCCTTCATGCCCGGAAAATTCCAGTTCACAGCAGACCGGGACTATGCCGATTACCTCTATCTGCGTACAGACCTCGCCACGCTTGCCGGAAAGAAATTCCAGTCCAAACGGAATCATGTCAACAAATTCAAACGCACCTATAATTACGAATATACTCCCATCACTCCCGACCGCATCCAGGAATGTCTGGACCTGGAAGCCGAATGGTGTAAGGCCAACAATTGCGACCAGCATGAAGGAACGGGCAACGAACGTCGCGCACTGGTCTACGCCCTCCACAATTTTGAAGAACTGGGATTGACCGGAGGCATCCTGCATGTAGACGGCAAAATTGCCGCCTTCACTTTCGGAATGCCCATCAACCAAGATACCTTCGGAGTACATGTGGAAAAGGCCGACACCAGCATAGACGGAGCGTACGCAATGATTAACTATGAATTTGCCAACCATATCCCCGAACAATATGTCTACCTCAACCGTGAAGAGGATTTGGGTATTGAAGGATTGCGCAAGGCCAAACTTTCGTACCAGCCTGCCATTATTCTGGAAAAATACGTGGCATGCCTGAAAGATGAACCGGTGGAAGCTATCAAATGGTGAGAGTAAGGATTAGAGATTAAGGATTAAAAGGATAAGGGATTGATGATACGGGAAAAGGTAAAGAACTTATGGAAGCTCTGTTTCAATGATAGCGAGGAATTTACTGAACTGTATTTTCGGCTCCGCTACAACAATGATATCAATATTGCCATCCAAAGCGGCGAAGAAGTGATTGCCGCCCTACAGATGTTGCCTTATCCTATGACGTTCGAAGGAGAAGATATTCATACGGCCTATATATCCGGCGCCTGCACACACCCTGATTACCGTAACCGGGGCGTAATGCACGAGCTGTTATCACAAGCCTTTGCACGGATGCTACACAATAATGTCGCCTTATCCACCCTGATACCGGCAGAACCGTGGCTGTTCGACTACTATGGCCGCAGCGGTTATGCCCCCGTATTCCGCTATGCCGAAGAGACCTTTATCGCTCCCGGTACACCGACAGCCGATACGGGCCTTACTTTGGAAATGTCTGCCGAATATACTGAAAAAAGATATGAATATCTCGACCGGAAATTGCGGGAGCGCCCTTGCTGCATCCAGCATACGGAAGAGGATTTCCAGGTTATTATTGCCGATTTACAACTGGGACAGGGCTTCGTTTGCACATTGAGCAATGGGGAGGAAATCACGGCTTTGGCCATTACCTATCCGATAGGGAAAGCCAACTGGCGCATTGGAGAAATCGTGTCGGATACTCCCGCAACAAAAACTTTACTGCTTCAACATATCTGCCAAAGCTTGAATCTCCCGTCCATCCGGGTTCTCACTCCTCCCGCTACCGGTGAAAGCCAACTTTTGGGCATGGCACGCATCATCAATGCCAAAACCATGCTGCAACTCTATGCTACGGCCCATCCGGAACTGGAACTCAGCATTCATCTCACCGATGAGCAGGTCAGTGCCAATAACGGCTACTACTACCTGAACAATGGTAAATATATGAATAGTGCCAAGCGTCTGCCGGGCAGCCACTTGGCACTTACAATCGGTGAACTCACCGAAAAAATATTTGCAACATCAAGCCCATATATGAGCCTGATGTTGAACTAGCATTACAATCCGCTGAAGTCGACTCCCTCAAATACCAGCGAAGGAATCTGCCATGAACGGTTCGGTTGAGGGTCATTGCCCACAGCAACCAAGGAATTCCATAAAGTAACCATGTTACCCGTCACATTCATTTCGTTGACGGGCTGTGTCAGCTTGCCGTCTTCAATAAGGAAACCCTCTATACCATAAGAGAAGTCACCGGTACTGCTATTGCTGTTACCGCCATTGAAGCCCGTAACCAAGATGCCTTGTTTAATATCTGCAACCAATCCGTTCAGGTCCTTATCGCCCAGTGTCAGAATTAGACGTGAAGGTGCACTGATAGTAGGAGCTATATCCATCTTCTTACCATTGTAGGTATCGATGAAATAAGTTTTCAGCACGCCTTTGTCAAAAACAGTGCGGGGTTCGGTAGCCACACCCTCATTATCGAAATAGCGTGAACCGTTTGCACCGATAGCATGCGGCTCGTCACGCAACGTGAAGAGGTCGGAAGCCACTTTCGTATCCAGCTTATCCATCAGGAAGGAGTTCTTTTGTTGCAAAGCACTGCCATACAATGCACTTAGCATCGGACTGAGCAGGTTTCCCACATTCATAGGGTCAACCACCATTGTATATTTACCCGACTTTGCTTTCTTCTGTCCCAGCTTGCGCAATACGCGTTCCAATGCCTTGGCACCGATTCCCGTCTTCGTCAATTTATCATAGAACAGAGCCGAGTCGTACCAGTAATCCTGAGGGCGAGCTTCGCCTTCTCCCTTAATGGATACACTGGCTGAGACAGAGAACCAGGTACTCTTCGACTCGCCTTCAAATCCGTTGCTTATCAAACGATAGGAAGAACCCTCGCCATCACTATAAGAAGAATCAACCGAAATGATACGCTCATCCTTGCCCAATACCTCCTCTGCAGCAGCACGTGCAATCGCCACTTTATCATCCGGGTTGACTTCATAGAGTTTCTTGTCAAAAAGCTGCAAGTCAGGCTTGCCTCCTTTATAGTAGCGTGCAGGGTCGGCCAGCATACGCGACTCATCCACCGCCAGATAGCGGGTAGACTCTATACCATTCGTGATAAGAGTTTCCAATTCTTTCTTATCCAGCCGATTGGTGGAAAAAGAGCCGAAACGTCCGTCCACATAAAGATTCAATCCCAAACCATTCTCCGTAGACTGCTGCAAACGGTCCATTTTGCCGTCACGCAGTTCAAAAGAAGAATTAGAATTTGTATATAGCACCAGTTTGGCTGCCTGGCAACCGTTCTTCAAGGCATATTCCATTGCCCATTGTGCCAATTTCTTATTGTCGTCTGTAATCATGTCTTTAATTGATAGTTGATAATTAACTTTCTCCTCCTACAGTCAGCTTGCTGACTAGTGCCGATGGCATACCGCAGGTAACGGGACAAGACTGACCGTCTTTACCACAGGTCCAAGTACCGTTGTCAATCTTATCGTTATTTGCCACCATCGTGATGTCAGCCAATGCTTTCGGACCATTACCGATGATATTTATATCCTTGACGGGCTGCGTCAACTTGCCATCCTCAATCAAGTAACCCGACTTCACAAAGAAGGTAAAGTCTCCGGCACCGATTTGCACCTGGCCATTGGTAAACTGGTCACAATAGATACCTTTCTTCACGGTGGAGATAATGTCCGCTTCCTTCATATTGCCGGCTTCCATATAAGTGGCACGCATACGGGGGATAGGAGTATTACGGAAAGTATCGCGACGTCCGTTTCCAGTAGGAGCCACCCCATAATGCTTGGCACTGATGCGGTCGTGCAGATAACTGGTCAGGATACCTTCCTTCACGATATAGGTTTTCTGGCCTTCCACACCCTCATCGTCGAAATTCACGGCTCCACGATTGAAAGCGATGGTACCGTCATCCACCACGTTGATATGCTCATCGCACACCTTCTTTCCCAAAAGGTCGCAGAAAATGGAAGTACGTTTACGGTTGAAGTCAGCCTCAAAAGCATGTCCTATGGCTTCGTGCAACAAGATACCCGAACCGCCAGCCCCCATCACGACGGGCATTTCGCCACCTTTGGGTTTCACAGCCTTGAACAAGATAGCAGTCTTATCCACCGCCTCACGTGCAATAATATCCACGATGTCATCCGTCATGAATTCAAAACCCTTGCGGTAAGAACGACCGGCATAACCGTTCTCCATCTTTCCATTCTCTTCCATGATACAGACTGCCATAAAAGAAACCATCGGACGGTAGTCGTAGTAGCTCACGCCCTCGGAATTACAGAACAGCACGTGCGATGTACTGTCAGAAAGAGAAGCCTGCACCTTACGTACACGATTGTCCAAAGAGAAAATCTTTTCGTTCAGCTTTTCTAAATAAGGTATTTTTGCCTTGACACTCACGTCCTCCCAAGGTTCAGTGACGGCATAGCGGCTTTTGGTAATTGTCTTTTCCGTCAGTCCTACAGATTTTCCGGCCTTGCCCGAAGAGGCGATACGGGCAGCAGTACGTGCAGCACGCAGCATTTCTTCCATAGTTACCCCTTCCACATAAGCATACCCCGTCTGGTCGCCTGCCAATACGCGTACGCCCATACCGAAGTCAATGTTAGCTCCACAGTTGTTTACTTTGCCGTCCATCAGAACCACACTGTTGTTGAATGTGTGTTCAAAATAAAGGTCGGCATAATCGCCGCCTTTTTCCAGAGCGGCAGCCATCACTTTCTTCAAGTCAGCCTCCGTCACACCGAAGTGAACCATTGCCGAAGCTACGGCAGACTGATTATCTGCTCCTCCTAAAGCTCCGCGTACTGACGCAGGCATAGCCAACGAGGGTACTGCCAGCGAACCTAACATCGCCAGACTTCCCGTCCGTAAGAAATTTCGTCTATCCATCCTTTTCAGTTATTAGTTATAAGATATTGTTTTTTATATCATAGTTATATGACGTAAAAATAGGAGATTTTGTCACACCTTAGCTTTCCTTTGTTAACAAACTTTCCAATTCCTCTGCATTCAGACGCAGATAGAATTGTCCTTTGTAAGCCACTGAAATACCTCCGGTCTCCTCCGATACAATGATGGCATGCGCATCAGACACCTGGGAAATCCCCATGGCAGCACGATGCCTCAGCCCCAGTTCCTTAGGAATGTCCAGATTATGGGAAACAGGCAGGATACATCCCGCCGCTTTGATACGTTTCTTACTGATAACCATCGCTCCATCGTGCAACGGACTGTTCTTAAAGAAAATATTCTCAATCAGACGCTGGTTTATATCGGCATTGATAATCTCTCCCGTACGCACCACATCATCCAAAGGCAGATTATGTTCAATGACAATCAGGGCACCAACCTTCTGCTTCCCCATACTGATACATGCCATTACCACCGGCATGATGTCGTCATGTTCCAGCTTCTCTTTCTTGTTACCGGTGAAGAAGCGCACCAGCGCACTGGCATGCTGATGCGAGCCGAGTGTCAGCAAGAAGCGCCGTATCTCGTCCTGAAACAAAATGATAAGCGCCAGCACGCCCACACTGACCAGCTTGTCGAAGATGGAACCGAGCAATTTCATCTCCAGCACCTGCGATACCACCAGCCATATCAGGATAAACACCAGGATACCCGTAAACACATTTATAGAACCGGAGGCTTTCATCAGCTTATACGTATAGTACAGCAAAAAAGCCACTAACAGAATATCTATAAAATCTTTTATTCCAAATTCAAAAAACACGATATTGAATGATTAGGGGTTAGGGACTAGGAATTATTTCGCATGGCTTGCACAATCCGTACGGTTTCCACGGCTTCTTTCACGTCGTGTACGCGGAGAATGTCAGCACCTTTCAGCAAACAGATGGTATCGAGCACCGTAGTACCATTCAGCGCCTCCTGAGGAGTAATGTCCAACAAGCGGTATATCATCGATTTACGTGAAACGCCTACCAGCAAAGGCAACTCAAAAATACGGAACTCTTCCAGATGGGACAGCAATTCATAGTTATGCTCCATTGTCTTTCCAAAGCCGAAACCGGGGTCCAGAATGATGTCTTTTACACCTAAGTCACGTAATTGCTGCACCTTGCGCGCAAAATACAAGAAAACCTCTTTCAGAAGATTGTCGTAATGAGGATGCTGCTGCATACTTTGCGGAGTGCCTTGCATGTGCATCATAATATAAGGTACGTTCAATGCCGCAACGGTATGGAACATATTCGCATCCATCTCACCGGCCGCAATATCATTGATGATGGCAACACCATACTCTTCCACACACATTCTTGCCACATCCGCCCTAAAAGTGTCTACCGACACCACAGCATCCGGCTGTATCTCAAAAAGTATTTTCAGGCCCATACGCAACCGTTCCATCTCTTCCCTGGCAGAGACATTGTCGGCATTGGGACGGGAAGAGTAAGCGCCTATGTCAATAATGGCCGCTCCCTCCGAAACTATCTGTTTCACCCGGCGTGCTATTTCCACCTCTGTCTGTGTACGGCTACCGGCATAAAAGGAATCGGGAGTAACGTTCAGTATGCCCATGACACGGGGTTGAGAGAGGTCGAGCAGCGAACCGTTGACATTTATATATCGGGCAGTTGTAATTTCCATAGGCAGTCTGTTCTATATAGTACCTGCAAATGTAAACAAAAAAGTGGTTTCAAAATACATAAACTCATAAAACTGATAAGTTTTTTGCTTGTACCCGGGAAGGGAGAGGATTAAAACTATATCTTTGCACGATGGTTTACCACAGATTACACAGATTCACACAGATTGATTTAATTATAAAGTCATGGATATAACAGCTATACATCAGATATTCCTAACATGCACCAGTGTCACTACTGACAGCCGTAACTGCCCCCAAGGCTCTTTATTCATTGCGCTGAAAGGCGAGTCATTCAACGGAAATGCCTTTGCCGCCCGAGCGCTGGAAAGCGGAAGTGCTTATGCCATAGTAGATGAAGAAGCCTATGCCCCCGCAGGCGATACACGATACATCGTGGTGGAAAACAGCTTGAAGACCTTGCAACAACTTGCCAATTACCACCGTCGGCAGATGCGTACACCCATCATCGGCATTACGGGTACAAACGGAAAGACTACTACCAAGGAACTGATGTCCACCGTACTTTCGCAAACTCACAACGTGCTCTATACCTTGGGAAATTTGAACAATCACATCGGTGTTCCCCTCACCTTGCTTCGCCTGCGCCCTGAACACGACCTTGCCGTGGTGGAAATGGGCGCCAGCCACCCGGGAGACATCAAGGAGCTGGTAGAGATAGCCGAACCTGACTACGGGATCATTACCAACGTAGGAAAAGCCCATCTGGAGGGATTCGGCTCTTTTGAAGGAATCATCAAGACCAAAGGAGAGATGTACGACTATCTGCGGACGCGGAAAGAAGCTACCATCTTTATCCATAACGACAACCCCTACTTGAAAAAGATAGCCTACGGACTCCACCAGATTGCCTACGGCAGTGAGGACGGGCTGTACATCAACGGACACGTCACCGGCAATTCTCCTTACCTCACCTTCGAGTGGAAAACGGACAACGAAAGCAAATATCACGAAGTACAAACCCGGCTTATCGGTGAATATAACTTCCCCAATGCTCTGGCAGCTGTCACCATCGGACATTTTTTTGGTGTGGAACCGGAGAAAATAGACAAGGCACTGGCCGGATATACCCCGCAAAACAACCGTTCACAACTGAAAAAAACAGCGGACAACACTCTGATTATCGATGCCTATAATGCCAATCCCACAAGCATGATGGCTTCCATTAGTAACTTCCGGAACATGCAGGCCGAAAACAAAATGTTGATATTGGGAGATATGCGGGAGTTGGGTAAAGACAGTGCCGACGAGCACCAGAAGATTGCAGACTATCTGGAAGAATGCGGATTCAAGGATGTAGTTCTTGTAGGGGAATTGTTTGCCGCCACACGCCACTCTTATCAGAGTTATCCCGATGTAACCGCACTCATCGCAGAGCTGCAAAGAGAGAAACCTTGCGGGAAAACAATTCTGATAAAAGGGTCGAACGGCATCAAGCTAAGTTCCGTAGTTGAATACTTATAATCCTATTTCATCCTTGGCCTTAAAATGAAATAGCCGACCATTGATGCAAGCACCGCTCCCGTGGTATTGGCCGCAAAATCCAGCCAGTCTCCACCACGGTATGTCGTGCAGTATTCTTGCAGCAACTCCACCATTCCGCTGAACAAAACGGGACAGACAAACGCCCCTGCCCATGCATGCCATAAAGGGGCGTTGTCTCTCCGGTGAGCGCGAAGAAACTCCAGCCACAGCATTCCTGACATGCCGAAATACATACAGATATGCACCACCTTGTCTATATTGGGAATCTTGCTTATTTCTGTAGAAGGCGGTTTAAAGAATGAAAGATAAATCACCGTCAGAATAATAAAAAGCGACACCGGATATTTCTTAATATAATATAGCATATACCAAATTATCAACGAACTGTGCGCAAAAGTACAGAACATTTTCTATATTTGCATGTTTTAGCTGGTATTAATAACGAATTGAAAGAAAAATCTACGTTTTATGACAAAAAGTGACAGAGCCAACTTCGGAAGCAAATTAGGCGTCATACTTGCCTCGGCAGGCTCCGCAGTCGGTTTAGGCAATATCTGGCGTTTCCCGTTTGAGACCGGGAATCACGGAGGTGCGGCATTTATCTTTGTATACCTGGTTTGCGTGCTCATTCTCGGCATCCCCATCATGATTGCAGAATTCCTCATCGGCAGGCGCTCGCGTGCCAATACGGCAAGGGCTTATCAGAAATTGGCACCCGGCACGCATTGGCGCTGGGTAGGACGTATGGGCGTACTGGCCGGATTCCTTATTCTGGGATATTACTCCGTTGTGGCAGGATGGACGCTTGAGTTTATCGGCGAAGCGGCTACCAACAGTTTTGCCGGGAAGTCGGCAGCCGATTTCATCGCATCCTTCAACAGCTTTGTCAGCAACCCCTGGCGTCCGGTCATCTGGCTGGTGCTGTTCCTGCTGGCCACCCATCTCATCATTGTCAAAGGAGTGGAAAAAGGTATTGAAAAATCAGCCAAAATCATGATGCCAATGCTATTTGTCCTATTGATAATCCTTGCCATCTGCTCCATATCCCTGCCCGGAGCAGGAGCAGGCATTGAATTCCTGTTGAAACCGGACTTCAGCAAAGTGGACGGCAATGTGTTCCTTGGAGCCATGGGCCAGGCATTTTTCTCCTTGAGCTTGGGGATGGGATGTCTCTGTACATACGCTTCTTACTTCCGCAATGATACGAACCTGCCCAAAACGGCACTCAACGTGGCGGCTATCGACACCATGGTAGCCATTTTGGCAGGATTCATCATCTTCCCTGCCGCCTTCTCTGTAGGCATCAAACCGGATGCGGGTCCTAGTCTGCTATTCATCACCCTACCTAATGTCTTTCAGCAAGCGTTCGGCAATATTCCCTGGCTGGCGATACTGCTGTCTCTGATGTTCTATATCCTACTGGCATTGGCAGCACTTACTTCCACCATTTCCCTGCACGAAGTGGTAACTGCCTATCTACATGAAGAGTTCAAGTTCTCACGCAGCAAGGCAGCCAGATACGTGACAGCGGGCTGTATTTTCTTAGGAGTATTCTGCTCACTGTCTCTCGGTATCGGCAAAAGCTATACCGTATTCGGGCTAAACCTATTCGATTTGTTCGACTTTGTAACGGCCAAGCTAATGCTACCGTTAGGCGGTTTCTTCATTTCCATCTTCATAGGCTGGTATCTGGACAAGAAAATCGTATGGGAAGAAGTCAGCAACAATGGCACTCTGAAAGTATCCGTCTACAAGCTATTGATATTCATCCTGAAATATATTGCTCCGATAGGAATTGCACTGATTTTTATCAATGAACTGGGTTTTCTGAAATAGGCCATCATGCAGAACCCCTTTAAAGAATTCCTTTATTTCTCCCGGGGAGAAAGGCGCGGAATACTGGTTTTGATTACCGGCATTATTCTCGTCTTTCTCTCCGGGTATATTTATATATACCAAAGAGAGAACCGCCCCCTCTCCGATGAAGTAATCCGGCGGCAGGCCACTGCCATGGCAGAATACGAATCGTTCATCGCATCCATACAAGAAAAGGAACAAAAATGGGACAACAGACTTAAACCTTCCTCCCAAAAACAACCGACAACCGTCTCCTTGGCCCGTTTCAATCCCAATATCGCCGACTCCGTCATTTTTTGCCGACTGGGACTGCCCGGATGGATGGCGCGGAACATACTCCGCTACCGTAGTAAAGGAGGGAAGTTCCATAAGGCAGAAGATTTCCGGAAAATATATGGAATGACAGAAAAACAATATCAGACACTCTTACCCTATATCCACATCACTCCGGAAGACACAGAAACAAGAACCGTCCAGTTATACAGCTCTCCTGCAAGCAATGACAGCGCCGTTACTTTCCGAATTGCACCGGAAAAATATCCGTCTGGGACCCTTGTCGACCTGAACCGCGCCGACACCACAGAACTGAAGAAAATACCAGGCATCGGTAGTGGCATTGCCCGTCTAATCATCGGTTATCGGCAACGCTTGGGAGGATTCTACAACATCACGCAATTACAAGAAATCCATTTGGACACCACCCAATTGCAGTCCTGGTTTTCCATCGACACCCGGGCCATCCACCTCATCAACCTGAACCGTAGTAGCATAGAGAGGCTGCGCAACCATCCTTACATCAACTTCTACCAGGCAAAGGCCTTTGTAGAATACCGGAAGAAGAAAGGCGACCTTCATAGTCTGAAACCTTTTGCACTTTACGAGGAATTCTCCGATACCGATTTGGAGAAAATCAGTCACTACGTTTGTTTTGAATAACAGCATCATGCAACATTTTTCAATGTCTGATGCAACCTTTTCACCAGTCATTTCGTCTAACAAGCAGAAACACCCTAAAAACAGGAAGGCCTACTGCAATAAGGATTAGAACCATCGTATCAATATGAAAAAATTAATGATTATAACCATGCTGCTGGGCAGTATGGCACAGAATGCTTTTGCTCAAAAAATAGAAATAAAAGGAACCGTCCGCGATGCTTCCGACAAGAGTATAGAGTATGTCAATGTGGTATTACAGACCATCGACTCTACTTTTGTCGCCGGTGTGACCACAAGTCCAGAAGGAGAATTCATCTTCAAGAACACGGCTGCCGGAGATTACAGACTTGTTCTTTCCAGCATCGGGTATAATACCGGATACATCACCCTCAATGGAGTAAAGCGCCATACCGACCTTGGACCAATCGTATTAGACAGTGCTTCTATCGCACTGGAAGGAGTGACTATCACCGGCTCCAGCCAAATCAGCCGTGCCGACCGTAAACTGGTTTTCCCATCCGAAAGACAAATGAAAACTTCCACAAACGGAGTGAATCTGTTGCAGGAACTGATGCTGCCACGTATTCTGGTCAACCCCATGAACAATGAGATTGGATTGTCCGGCGGTGGAGAACTGCAATTACGCATCAATGGAGTCAAAGCCGAAATAGACGAGATAAAAGCCATTCGCCCTGCCGACATTATACGTATAGAGTACCATGACAATCCGGGACTGCGCTACGGTAATGCCGAAGTCGTTTTGGACTACATAGTGCGCCGACCTGAAACGGGCGGAAACTTCGGTGCCGACATTTCCCAAGGGTTGAACACGATGTGGGGAAACTATAATCTGTACGGCAAAGTAAACCACAAAAATCAGAATTCGGCTTCTCCTATTACATGGGACCGCGGGATTTTAACGGCATGTACCGCGACAATGAAGAAGAATTCCACCTGGCAGACGGCACCACACTCAGACGCCTGGAGAAAGGAGAGCCCAGCAAGGCAACCATGTACCAGCACAACCTAAACGTAAATTACAGTTTGCAGGCTTCTGAAAATTCCCTTTTCAGCGCCACCCTCCGCCTTCGAGGAAACAATCAGCCGCACTGGGATTATAAAGGAACTCTCTATAACGCCAATGACGAAGCGGACGTGGTAGACATGACCGACCGTACCGACCAGAGCTGGACACGTCCCTCACTCGATTTGTACTACCAACAAGATCTGAAAAACAAACAAACCCTGGTATTCAATGTAGTAGGCACCTACAATCGGGAAAAATCGCAGCGGCTCTACCAAGAAAGCACCCTGGGAAACATATTGACCGATATTGACAACAATATCCGAGGAAACAAATACTCCCTGATTGCCGAGGTCATTTACGAGAAGCAATATTCCAAGGGGAACGCATTGAGCTTTGGATTGAACCATACACAGTCCTACTCCAACAATGAATACAGAAACGGGCATTATTATGAAACCAATATGCACCAAGGAAACACATACATATTCGGAGAATACCGTGGAAAGATAGACAAACTAAACTACCGGCTGGGAGTGGCCATGACTCGTTTCTACTATAATCAGAGCGGCAAGGACAAATCTACCGAGAGCTACAGTTTCAACCCGAGTATCGTTCTGCACTATGCCATGTCAGACAACTCCTACCTCCGCTGGAAGGGAAACATCTATAACGCTTCTCCTTCATTGGGCGACCTCAGCGATGTGGAACAAGCAGTGGATTCATTCCAGATACGTCGTGGTAACCCGAATCTGAAGTCGTACATGTGCTATCATACGGAGCTGACTTACGAGTGGAAAAAAGGCATCTTTTACACCAACTTATGGGGAGCCTATGACTATCGTCCCAATGCCATTATGGACGAGAAGATTCAAGAAGGCAACAAAATAGTGCAGACTTGGGACAATCAGAAGGATTGGCAGAAACTCTCCGGACGTGCCATGCTCCGCGTAGGACCCATCCGCGACATTCTGCAATTTTCTTTTACGGGCGGTGTCAACCATTACATGAGCCATGGCAATCACTACTCACATACCTACACCAACTGGTTTTGTGAGGCAGAAGCCTCATTAAACTACAAACAGTTCTCTCTGTTCTGGCAGATAAACACCAATTGGAACAATTTCTGGGGAGAAACCCTCTCGGGAGGAGAAAACATTCAGATGTTAGCTGTATATTACAAGCATAAGAATCTTCGGGTAGGAGTCGGTGCATTCAATCCTTTCACCGACAACTATAAAGTACAAAGCGAAAACTGGAATAAATTCGCATCCTACAAGACAAATAATTATATAAAAGAAAGCTCCCGCATGTTCCTGGTGAACTTTTCCTACAACTTCTCGTTCGGCCGCAGTTTCAAGACAGCACAGCGGAAGGTAAACAACAGTGACAATGACTCGGGAGTAATGGGCACGGGGAAATAGGCTCAGACCATTTTATTGATTTCCCCGTCAATCAGATGTATCGTCCGGTCGGTGAGCTGCGCCAGTCCTTCATCATGGGTTACGATAACAAACGTTTGTCCGAAACGGTTACGTAAATCAAAAAAGAGCTGGTGCAGTTCTTCCTTATTATGGGTATCCAAGCTGCCGGAAGGTTCATCTGCCAGCACCACTGCTGGATGATTGATGAGAGCACGGGCCACCGCCACACGCTGCTTCTCACCTCCCGACAACTCATTCGGCTTGTGGGAGGCCCGTTCGGCAAGCCCCATGAATTCAAGAATTTCCGTAGCCGCCTCCTTGGCTTCCTGCTGTCCTCTTCCGGCAATGAAGGCTGGTATCATTACATTCTCCAAAGCCGTAAACTCCGGCAGCAGTTGATGGAACTGGAACACAAAGCCGATATGGCGGTTGCGGAATGCGGAAAGTTCCCTCTCCCTCATACGGTTGACTTGTGTACCGTCAATAACCACCGAACCGCCATCCGGCATATCCAACGTACCCATGATTTGCAGCAAGGTAGTTTTACCCGCTCCACTGGGGCCTACAATGCTGACAATCTTCCCTTTCTCTATCTCCAGGTCAATACCCCGCAACACTTGCAGGTTACCGAAACTCTTCGTTATATTCTCTAAATGAATCACTAGGCTATTTACAATTTGACAATTTACTATTTACTATTTGATAGTTTTCTTTCAAGTGCTATTACTATAGTCTTTTAATTACATATTCGGCCAAATAGCAGCCAAAAACTGCGGGCATGTAGCTCACTGTTCCACAGGTGGACTTCTTGTTCATCTCGTCGTCCGTCAGCAAAACGGCATTCGGATCAGCCTGTTCGGTGCTGAAAACAACTGGAAGTTTCCGCTTTATGCCCATTTTTTGCAGACGCTTACGCACAGCCTTGCTCAACCCGCAATGATAGGTATCCCAGATATCGGCAAAGCGCACTTGCGAAATGTCACTCTTTGCTCCTGCCCCCATGCTGGACACTATCTTGATATGCCGCTTCATGCTTTCCGCTATCAAGTGGCATTTTGGAGCAAGCGTATCGATGGCATCCACCACAAAGTCATAAGCCGCATCATCCAGCAGTTCCGGTATGTTCTCATCTTTCAAGAATACGGGCAACACTCTCAGTTCCAGAGCCGGATTAATGTCCCTGAAACGTGATGCCAATATCTCCGCCTTCTTTTGCCCCAGGGTAGAATGCAGAGCCGGCAACTGACGGTTTATATTCGTAGGCTGCACGGTATCGGCATCGACAATCGTCATCCGCCCCACTCCGGCACGGCATATCATCTCGGCCGCATAAGCACCTACACCACCCAGTCCTACGACAAGTACATGTGCCCGGCGCAGGCGTTCCATTTTTTCATCTCCTAATAAAAGTTGCGTTCGTTGTTGCCAATCTTCCATTTTCACCACAGATTACACGGATTTACACAGATTTTTGTCAATTATCAATTGTCAATCGTCAATTCTTCTTGAACCATTTATAGAACCATTTGCCTACCTTCTCGTAGTGCTGCGACTCGTTGTTGCCACGCGGGTTGGAGAAGGATACCGCATCCTGCGGCTCGCCCAGTTGGTCGGGATAGAGTACTATCAGGCTGTTATTTGCAAAGTACTTGCTGATTTGTGCCGGTAGCTTCTCGAAGGAGCTGTCATAGGAGATGGAGCCGCGGCGGGCGCTGATGATGACCAGCAGATGGTCGAAATTCACTTGTCCGGTCAGTATCAGCAGGTCTCCCCAGTCGTCCAGGCGGGAAAAGTCTGTCAATGTCTGTCCATATTTGGCTTTCACCAGCCCTTGAAGATGGGCGGTAGTCTCTTCATTGGCATAAAAATGCACCCGACAGCCCAAAGTACTCCCCAACCGGCAGAAATGTTCCACCCACTTCAGGAATCCCGCCTCATACTCGGCTTTCGGAGGTACCGCCACAATCACCCGCCTAATTGTGTTAATGGGCATCAGGAACTTGGAAACCATCACCTCGCGATGCAAGCCCTTCAGCAGATTCTCCGTCAGCATACCGAAGAATGAATCCACAATATTGACTTTACGGTGCAGACCTATAATGACATCCGTTGCCGCATATTCTTTTGCTGTATGGATAATGCCCGAAGCGATATTCAAGTCGTAACGCGTGATTTGCCTCAACGGCACATCTGCCGAGGCCGTTATCATGGCAGCCTTTTCCAGATAGCGTTTCCCACGCAATTCGGCACTTTCAGAACTGCTATCGTCGTTGATGACATTCAGTGCCAACAGATTATCCCGTTGTTTCGGGTCGCGTATCACCAAAGAAAGATTTATCAGGTCTTCAATCGTATCGGGGTTGGCTATCGGAATCAATATCTTCTCCGCTTCCACGGAGCGGTTTTCTTCCAGATGCGCCTCCTCCATGGCAATCTTCCGTGCGGCACGCTCCGTAATGAACGAGCTCACAATGCAAGTTACAAGAATCAGCAGGACGGTACCATTCAAAACATCATCGTTCAGCAAGCGTTCCCCATTGGGCAGAATGATGTTGTACCCCACCAACACAGCCGCCAGCGTTGCCGCTGCTTGTGCATTGCTCAATCCGTACATCAGCTCCCGTTCAATCCCTCCCATCTTATATATTTTCTGCGTCAGCCAGCAGGCAATCCATTTACCTGCCAATGCCACCACAATCATTACAGCCGCTACTTTCAGAGCATCGCCATGACCGAAAATCACATGCACATCAATCAGCATACCCACGCCTATCAGGAAATAGGGAATAAACAAGGCGTTGCCCACAAACTCCAGATGGTTCATCAGCGGAGAGACATGCGGAATCAGCCGGTTCAATACCAAACCTGCAAGGAAAGCACCCAGGATACCTTCCATCCCCACAAACTCCATCAATCCGGCTCCGAGAAAAACCATGGCAAGCACGAATATGAACTGCATCACGTTGTCATCGTACCTCCGGAAGAACCAACGACCTATGCGTGGAAACAGATATACAATCAAAATACCCAGGAAGATAACCTTTATGACAAGCCATACCCAAAAGAAGCCGTCCGACTCCCCCTTGAACATACCACCCACAACGGCCAGAACCAGCAAAGTGAGTGTATCCGTAACCGCCGTCCCCCCCACTGCAATACTCACACTGCGATGCCGCGACACACCGTAACGAATCACGATGGGATAGGCCACCAGCGTATGCGACGCATACATACTTGCCAGTAGAACAGAGGTCAGCACCCCGTACTTCAACAAAGCTATATTCGTTACCAAGCCTATGCCTATGGGCACAATAAAAGCCAAGAGCCCCAGAACAAGCGCTTTGCCCCGGTTCTGTTTGAAGTCTCCCATATTCATTTCCAGACCAGCAAGGAACATGATGTAATACAAGCCTACTTTGCCGAAAAGCTCAAAACTGCTGTCACGCACCAAAATATTGAAACCATGCTCCCCAATGACAAGCCCCGCCAGTATCATTCCGATAATGTGCGGAATACGAAGCTTATTCAACAATATAGGAGCAAACAATATAATGAGGAGTACAAGGAGGAATATCCATGTAGGGTCGGTGATGGGAAGTTTCAAGCTGAAGTCAAACCAATCCATAGGCTGTAAGTTTTAGGTTTTGAATGCAAAATAACGAAAAACTTTTCACTTTATGCGGTGTTATACAGCATTTTGTTATAAATTTGCGACCAATTCTATCTTTTTAGAGATAGTATTTCACTTTTTTATAAACTTAATTTAAAACAAAAGAAAAATGAAAGTAGCTATTGTTGGAGCAAGCGGAGCCGTGGGACAAGAGTTCCTGCGAGTGCTCGATGAAAGAAATTTCCCGTTGGACGAGTTAGTATTGTTCGGTTCTAAACGCAGTGCCGGAACCAAATATACCTTCCGCGGTAAACAGATCGAGGTGAAACTCTTGCAACACAATGATGACTTTAAAGGGGTTGATATCGCTTTCACTTCCGCAGGCGCAGGCACCTCCAAAGAATTTGCCGAAACCATTACCAAGTACGGAGCAGTGATGATTGACAATTCCAGCGCTTACCGTATGGACGACAATGTACCTTTGGTAGTGCCCGAAGTGAATGCCGCCGACGCCAAAGAACGTCCTCTCGGTATCATTGCCAACCCTAACTGTACGACTATCCAAATGGTAGTGGCACTGAAAGCCATCGAACAGCTTTCCCATATAAAGACCGTACACGTTTCTACCTATCAGGCTGCCAGTGGTGCCGGCGCCGCTGCCATGGATGAGTTGTACGAGCAGTACCGCCAGGTATTGGCAGGCGAACCCGTAACCGTTGAGAAATTCGCTTACCAGCTGGCATTCAACCTCATTCCGCAAATCGACATATTCACCGACAACGGTTATACCAAAGAGGAGATGAAGATGTTCAACGAGACCCGCAAGATTATGCACTCTGATGTAAAAGTCAGCGCTACCTGCGTACGTGTTCCCGCTCTCCGCTCCCACTCCGAAAGTATCTGGGTAGAGACCGAGCGTCCTATCTCCATCGAAGAAGCCCGTGAAGCATTTGCCAAAGGCGACGGACTAGTGTTGATGGACAACCCGGCAGAAAAGGAATACCCCATGCCGTTGTTCCTCGCGGGCAAAGACCCGGTTTACGTAGGTCGTATCCGTAAGGACCTCAGCAACGAAAACGGATTGACGTTCTGGATTGTGGGCGACCAGATTAAGAAAGGCGCTGCACTGAATGCCGTGCAGATTGCAGAATACCTGATTAAGGAAAAGGCACTATAAGTTCGAGGATTACCACATAAAATTATTTGAGGGTACTGAAAGTATAAATTATTCATATTTTCAGTACCCTCAAAAATTTCTCACTACTTGAGCAATCTCCGTCTATAATTTCACAAGGCTCATCATGGGAGCGGATTCATTATGTAAACGGTCAAGAGCTGTCACTACATAACGATATTCCGTTTCCCCATCTTTATAAGGCAATCTATAAAAGTTGTCGCATACGATGGATACAATATTTAAAGGATCATCAAGATCTATTTTTTCATTGGAAGTAAAACGATAAACCACATATTGCACAGCGCGATCCATTTCACTCTTATACTTCGGCTCATGCCACTGAAGCATATATTCACCGTTCACCCACAAAGCTGTGAGTTTGCGCACTTTTCCCGGTGCTTGGTTATCTATAAAAGTAAACACGGGTGGCAATGCAGGATACTTATGATACTCCCGTTTCAAACGTTCACGATACCCAGCTGTATCTGCCAGTAAAGTAAAAGCCGACCATTGACAACTACCTCCTATCTCGGGAAAAGAACGCTGTAACATCATCTTACACCCCAGCTGACTAAAGGCCGGATTATTGGGGTCAACATTTCGTACTGAATTTTCCACCGATTGCCCTATGAACAAAGGACGCTCTTCTGCATGTCTCGCCCACCATTCTACGAGTTCTTTATAATCTGCCCGCGGATGCCCTATTTCCCAGTAAAGCTGGGGAATATTATAATCCACCCAACCCTCACGAAGCCATAAAAGCACATCAGCATACAAATCATCATAGTTTTGAAGACTACCCGTCCTACTACCGAGTGGATCAGTAGTAGCATTCCGATAAATGGCAAACGGAGAGATACCAAACTTCACCCACGGTTTAATCTCCCGTATAGTTTTATGTACTTTTTCAATCAGCAAATTTACATTATTACGCCTCCAATCTCCTTTATCGGTAAAATTCTCACCATAACGAATAAAGCTCTCATTATCTGGGAAATCTTGTCCCTTAATCGGATAAGGATAAAAATAATCATCCATGTGGATAGCATCTATATCATAACGCCTCACAATATCACCCACAACCCTACATATATGCTCGCGACTTTCAGGCAACGCTGGATCAAAAAAAAGTTGGTCACCGTAAACAACAAACCACTCCGGATGCCGATTATAGATGTGTGTAGATGCCAATTCATCATCCAACTTATTCTTTACCCGATAAGGATTAATCCAGGCATGAAACTCCATAGCCCTCCGATGACATTCCTCGATCATAAAGCGCATAGGATCCCATTCCGGTTCCGGCTTTTTCCCTTGCTCCCCAGTGAGGAAACGGCTCCATGGCTCTAACTCCGAAGAATAAAATGTATCCGCTTCCGGGCGAACCTGAAAAATAACAGCATTCATGCCAACCTGCCGCAGAGAATCCAACATAACAAGCAAAGTATCCTGCAACTGCCTCGTAGGCATATCACGAAAATGCCCATGTACTGTTTGTATCCATGCTGCCCTAAATTCACGCTTAGGATGTAAAGATGAGGAAAGTGACTGCGCTTGTATGGATAAAACGAAAAGACAAACGCCCCCAAATAAAAGGATCCTTTTTAATCGCATTTCTGACTATTTTTTTATAATTAGAACAAAAGGGTGTACCTCAAATGAAGACACACCCTCGTTTATTCAACAATTAAAATAACGTTGTCACCAACCTGGATTCTGAGTCAATACCTGACCTTTATTCTCATAAATAGTCAACTGTGCAGCCGGTATGGCACGCAAATAGTAGCGTTCCGAATTCAATTCACCAGCCTTGAATATACGAAGTTCCTTTTCACGAAGATAATAAATATACCCTTTTTCAGTATCCTCATTACCCGGATTCTCTGGGTCGAACAGATAGAGCACTCTCTTGCCGGAATCATCTTTTGAAGATATTTCCGGATAATCGGCCATATTGACATAAGCACCTAGGAAAGACATGGTAGGATAACCATTTGCATCTTCTGAGTTTAAGTATTCAAACTTGGCCCAACGACGGAGGTCTTCACCACGACGGCCTTCCATAATCAACTCAATACGACGCTCACGACGGATTTCCCACAAAACCGGATTGACATCAGGGTCACGGGCAGGGTCATTAATAACAACCCCATTCACACTCAAGTTGCTGCCATTCAGTTGAACTTTCGGCATAGTCTTGGCTTCAGTATCTCCCCACTTCGTCAGCTGACGGTCACGGAGTTCATTGATAGACTTGTCAAGGTCGCTCTGCGAGAAAGCGTTACCCCCCACTTGGGCAATCTCATAACGCGCCTCTACATAATTCAGCAGCACTTCCGCATAGCGGATGCACGGCGCATCAGCCGGACTTAATCTACCGGTACAATAATCCAGACCAGCCACCCACCACTCGTCGTTCAAGAACTTTTTGGTAGGATATCCCGTTGGTGATGTACCTTCGGTATAATTTGTCCCCATGGCGCTCATGATACGAAGACTGTCGGCAACTGTTTGATACAAACGCGGGTCACGGTCTTGAAATGACTTCTGAATACTCGGGTCTTCCTTACCTTGATACAGCGGAGACTGACCTATCGGCAAACCGTCACTGCAAAGATAAGTGTTGATTACATCTTGCGTAACACCACCCTGAGTCTGATCTTCCGGACCATTGTAGGACATCAAAGCATTACACTGCAAACCGCTTGTATATTCACGATACCAGATGACTTCCGGATTGTTAGCCAAATCGTCCGTAGTAAACAAAGCATTATAAGTATTGCCTATTGAATAGATACCGGAGTTCATTACTGCCTCCGCACCATTAATGGCACCTTGCAGCAAGTTCTTAATATCACCATCCACCACTTTCTCTGAAGTAGGACCTACAGTAGTACCGTGATATTTCAGCCATGTGGCATGATACAGCATTTCGCGTGACATATACGCACCAACCACATATTTGTTGACTTGGCGCTTTGTGTCATTCGTACGTACATTATCCAATGCATATTGAAAATCCTCTTGTATCTTCTGCGCTACATACAAATAAGAGTCACGGTCTTTATAAAGAGCCGGGTCTGCCGGGTCTGTCACCTTATCGTAGTAAGGAACACCGCCATAATACTTTGCCAGCGTACTATAGGCCATTGCACGGAAATAGCGTGCAACACCTTCCCAGTGTTTCTTGGCTTCGTCCGAAATATTCATTCCGGGAATCTTCTCAAGCATGACATTGGCTTTATAAATAACACTATAATTGTCCGACCAAGTTCCCGTCCGGCTATTCCAGTCTGTAGTGGCAGAAGTGGAGAAATAAATATATCCTGAACCGTTTGTATTTGCATTATTCAGATTGATAAAATCATCCGTATAGTCATCTCCAGAGAAATAACCGGCAAAAACAGTATAGTCGGTACCATATCCTGTAAAGTAGGAAGAATAGAAGTCTTGCGCATAAGTACGCAAAGAAGTTTCAGTCTGCCAATAAGTGTCATTGGTCTGCTTGTCCTGCGGGTCTTTATTCAAAAAATCGTCGCAACCGCAGAGCGAGCCCATTGCCAACGCACAAACGATGTATAATAAATTTTTCTTTTTCATAACTGCAATTACTATTAGATTATAAACTAAGCTGAATACCGAACGACACTGTCTTCTGGTATGGATAGCTACGGCCAAAGTTACGCTGGTCACTCTTACCACTGGCCGTACGTATTCCTATTTCCGGATCGATAGCAGGTTTCACACCGTCGATGGTGAAAAGGTTTTCACCAGTGAAATAAACACGCAAACCTTGCACTTTGAATTTACTCAACCAAACCTTAGGAAGAGAATATCCTACAGTAAACGTCTTCAGACGCAGATAAGCCATATTCAGCAAATAGCGGTCATTCACGCTATAGTTACCCGAAGCAGACTGCTTGTAATCCATCGGACGGGGATAGAAAGCATCTGTGTTTTCGGGAGTCCAATAATCCTCAGCACCTTTGTAGAAGGGTTCACCGGTAGTAAAGCCTGGTAATACCTGGTTACCTGCCGCCCAAAGTTTTCTTTTGGCTACCCCCTGGAAGAACATGCTTATATCAAAGCCTTTCCAAGCAGCATCCAGATTCAAACCAAACTGTAAACGCGGCAGGGCGTTACCTATAACACTAAGGTCACCCTTGTCATTTGTATTGGTTTGTTTTACGATTTCACCGTTGTTGTCGAGGTCTTTATAAAGCACATCACCGGGAGCAAATTGATAACCGGCAGGGAATACTTTAGTCTGGTCGGGCAAACCGGCTTTCAAAGAACCGTCAGCATTAAAGTCATCTTCCGTCAGGAAACGGTCGAACTGCAACCCCCAGATATCTCCCAAAACCATACCTTCTTTATAAGCACTCTTATCCCACCAGCCGGTAGCTCCATAAGAAGGAATCTTTGTATTATACGTCCACTTGGTTACTTCAGTCTTGTCATCGGCAACAGAAGCCGTCACGCCAAAGTGCAGACCATTCTTGAAGGTATGGCGATAGTCAATGGCAAGTTCCCATCCTTTGGTCTGGATAGTACCCATATTTTCATATGGAGCGTCAGCACCCAATGTGGCAGGTAGGTTGGCAGTAGTCAAAATATCGCTGGTAGTACGGTTATACCAATCAAACGTTACTCCCAAAGCGTCATTGAAGAAACGGGCATCCAAGCCAAGGTCAAGTGTAGTAACCTTCTCCCAAGTAAGGGTTGAAGACACAATAGTCGGTTTTTGTGTTGACTGTACTTTCTTTCCATCGATAATCCAACTGTCTACAGAAGTGGACAGAGTGGAGATATAACGGTCGGTACCTACATCCTGGTTACCAATCATACCCCAAGAGCCGCGAATCTTCAACGTACTCAGATAAGGCTTCAGTGACTGCATGAACGGTTCTTCAGAAATACGGTAACCGGCAGACATGGATGGGAAGAAACCGAAACGATTCCCAGAGGGAAAACGGGAGGAACCGTCATAACGGCCGTTCAGTTCCAACATATATCGGTCTTTATAAGAATAATTAAGACGTCCGAAGAAGCCTGCTACAGACCACCAGGTATGCGAGGAGCTTGTAGTCTGGTCACCTGTAGCCAGATTCAATTCCGGTTTTGCGGGATCGAGCAGACCTTTGCGTTGTGCCCAGTAATATTCATATTCGCTCTTTTCAAGGCTGGAACCTGCCATCGCCTTAAAATCATGATCTCCCCAGCGTTTGGCATAAGTTGCCACGAAATTGGCTGTCAAATTCTCCGTGCGTCCGGTTTCCTGATATACATAATCATAAGTAGCAGCAGATAGATAACTGCCATAAGAATCACGTAATGCCTCAACAGACGGACGGGCAGTGAAGATTTCATAACCACTGGTCAAGCTCGGTGTACCATACTTCTTATAGCGATTTTCCACGCTGCTATAAGCAACATCTATATCCAGTGTTAAATCTTTGATAGGCTTGATAGTTGCACCACCTGTCAAACGCAGATACTCACGTTCTTTTGTGGTAATAGGAGCACTTTTCTGTTCGGTCAAGGCGTTACGGAACTCCTTGCCTTCAAAAGTACCGTAAGGCATCATCGGCTGCCAACGATACAGATAGTACATCGGGTCGTAAAGATCAGTGTTATAGTTGAATGGCTTGTCGTAGTCAGAACGGGTGAACATGACACCTGTACGGATAGACACATATTTGTTTAATTCAGAGTTCAAAGAGATATTGGCATTGTAACGCTTATAGTTGTCCGAATTGACTTTCATCATACCATCTTGACTCAGATATCCCAAAGCGATATTGTAATTAGTCTTTCCGTTGCCACCGTTGATAGAAAGGCTATGGTTCTGCTGCGGAGCCCAGTCCTTGATGTATTCATCATACCAGTCCCAAGTACGGATAAAGAACATACCGCCATCGCGGAACTCAAAGTCACGACCCAATTCCATCTCACGACCAAACTGGTCACCATAGCCATATTTGTCCCAGTAATCCTTCATTTTCTGCACATGTGTAGCATCCACACGCATATTACCCACTACGTTATAAAATGCGGCAGACCCCTTAGTCTGATTGATTACACCCTGCAAGTTTATATCAGCCTGCTGCCATCCCGGAAGTTGTTCGGGTGTCTTGGTCGGCGTACGCCATGCGAAGTTATTGGTATATTTTACAGAAAGACGTTCATGTTTACTTCTTGATTTTGTGGTAATCAGCAATACGCCAAATGCACCACGGGCACCGTAAATAGCCGTAGCTGATGCATCCTTCAAAATATCCAACGATTCAATATCCGAAGGGTTGATAGTGCTGGCAATAGCTGCATCTTCTACGGGGAAACCATCAATCACATAAAGCGGAGAGTTATCCTGTGTCAACGAGTTGTTACCACGAATCACAATGTTCATGGTTCCACCTGGGGTACCTTCACTGGAAGATACATTCACACCGGCAATACGTCCACCTAAAGTCTGGTCGAACGAACCAACCGGAGTATTCAGCAATTCATTCATATCTGCCTTAGCTACGGAACCGGTCAAGTCTTTCTTTCTTACTTCCTGGTAACCTACTACTACTACTTCATCCAATACCTTCGTATCTTCTTCCAATACGATAGACATCGGCTTAGAGGTATCCACCTGCAGTTCTTTTGTGGCATAGCCAATAAAAGAGACCACAATAACGGATTTTTTGATCGGGTACTCCCAATGAGAACTTACCATCAATATCAGTAATAGTTCCCTGAGTAGTCCCTTTCACTTGGATACTGGCACCAATAACGCTTTCACCCGTCTGGTCAACCACAGTACCCCTCACGAGTACCTGGGCCATAGCCACAGTTACAGAGAACAAGACGAACAACATCATGCTCAATCCCCTTCTCCATAGAATAGTTCGGAATTCGGTTTGCATACAAGAATTTAGATTAAATTTAGATTTTAAAGTTTTCGTCACAAATGTACAGTTTAATTATAGAAAGAGGTGACAAAATAGTTCATTTAAGGGTGCAAAAATATTCATCACCTAAAAAGGCAGAAAAAACAATAATAAATAAACTTCTAATTATCAAGCAAATAAAATAGCATACATGATATAAAACATCTATTTTACAAAAGTTTTCATCGTCCCTTGAGATACCGTTTTTTCTTATCAAAAAACGCAAGGACGTTTAGTCCAAAACGCAAGTACGTTTTAGTTAAAACGCAAGTGCGTTTGACTTCAAACACAAGGACGTTTTAATCCAAACGCACTTGCGTTTTCAAAAGATACCAAAAATCATCTTTTTTTCCTCTTTTAAAAGAGGAAATACGTATTCGGAATCGTTTTTCTGTTTCTATTATTTGCAGAGTTCTCAAATTAGCCCTATCTTCGCACGATAAAACATTCAACTTTGTTATGACCCGAATGAACAAAATAAAGAAACTAAAAAAAATCCGTCTCCATCATGAAGGAACTCCCATTCTGATTACCAGTGCAATCTTGCTGCTTCTTGTAAACGCTGCTTTATACTGGGGGATAGAGTGCCGGATTCCATTTTATATTGTGGCAGCAGTAAGTATCGTAGTGTACTTGCTGATGGTCAATTTTTTCCGCTGTCCCATCCGATTGTTCAAAGGAGATACGGAAAAAACCGTAGTCGCTCCTGCCGATGGACGTATCGTGGTAATTGAGGAGGTGGATGAGCATGAATATTTCCATGACCGCCGACTAATGATTTCCATCTTTATGGACATCACCAATGTACAATGCCAACTGGTATCCTGTAGACGGGGTGGTAAAACATGTAGACCATCACAACGGACGGTTCATGAAGGCGTGGCTTCCCAAAGCCAGTACGGAAAACGAGCGTTCTATGGTGGTAATTGAAACGCCTGAGGGTCATACGGTTATGGCACGGCAGATTGCCGGTGCGGTGGCAAGACGCATCGTAACATACGCCGTACCGGGTGAAGACTGTTACATTGACGAACACATGGGATTCATTAAATTTGGTTCGCGAGTGGATGTGTACCTGCCGTTAGGTACGGAAGTTTGCGTCAGCATGGGGCAAAAGACAACTGGTAACGAAACGGTAATTGCCCGCTTGCCTTAATCCTGCAATACAATATTTACACCTTATTATATTTATACCTTTTATATATAGGATATGGCTAATGTGATAACCCGGAATATTCCCAATACGATTACGAGCTGCAACTTGTTTTGCGGATGCATAGCCAGCTACATGGCTTTCCATAGCAAATATGAATTAGCCCTGCTTTTCATCGTGTTAGGAGCTACATTCGACTTTTTCGACGGGATGACCGCCCGTCTGCTACATGTCTCTTCTCCCATCGGAAAGGAACTTGACTCTCT
>ENA-OQET01000252-OQET01000252.1-human-gut-metagenome-genome-assembly--contig:-NODE-252-length-30000-cov-6.333713_pt1 | contig 30000 bp, 20 predicted proteins | sample MGYA00242800_ERZ504645 | MGnify/ENA primary metagenome ERZ504645 (study PRJEB26092, sample SAMD00036308) | human gut metagenome | host: Homo sapiens | study: EMG produced TPA metagenomics assembly of... | reverse complement strand
ACATTATCTACCAGAATCAACGGCTTTGGAGTCACCATTCGGAGAACCGATACTACCACGAATCTTGATAGTAGGCGCACCACCTATCTCACCGGAGTTAGTAGTAACTGGTTCAATTCCCGGTACCGACCCCCTGCAAGGCACGGCCTATATCCGTGATAGGACGGCTATCAATTGTTTGTTCACATCCACGGAAGCCACCGCACCGGTCAGGTTCACCTTTTTCTGTGCACCATAACCTACTACGACAACTTCATCCAACAATTCCGTATCATCTTTCAAAACAACCTTCATTACCGAAGTTGCCTTGACTTCTTGAGTAGTATATCCCACAAATGATACTTGCAGAATAGCACCGGGCTTTACATTTAATTTGGAAACTCCATCCAAATCCGTGATACCACCATTGGTCGTACCTTTCTCAATGACATTGGCGCCAATAATAGGTTCACCTTTTGTATCTACAACTGTGACAGTCACAGAGATAGATTGCATCTGTTCTTGTACTCCTTGTGAGTCGTTGGATGCTGTTTGGGCAGCCATCACGTTGCCACTGCCTAAAAACAGAGCACAGATTGCCACCGCCGTAAAGAACTTACCATTGGCAAGTCCTCGTTTTTTGCGATCTTCATTCATAAGTGATTGATGATTTTGTTAATTAAACCAGTTTTTCAAAATTAGGGTAAGGGAATCATATAGTTCGGATTAGTCAGACTATTTCCGAAGGCTTCTTTAATTTCTCATAGGCGTTTTCTTTATTTAAAGGTTCACATTTTTATATTATCTCTCTTTTTTCTATTTATTTACCAAGTCCAGACGGAACTTAGTTATATATTATACAAGGTTAAAATCTTGTTAATTACTTAACTCTATTGGTTGTTTTAAGAGATAAAAAACTCGTTATTAACAAAGGTGAGAAATGATTCATTCATTTCGTCCTAACAAAGATACATTATTATTTAATATCAAGAACATTCCTTTGCATTTATTTAACTTTATATTTATACATTTGCAAAAAGGAGGTTATACACCTTATTATATAAAGAATTTAAGGTTCTTCTATATTTAAAGAATGGAATTCAATCAGGCCATTCATTGGTGTTTCTTCAATGATTTCCAGTTCGATGCCAAATTCACGGGCAACTTCCCGCAAAATGGTCGCGTAGCTGTAAGCCAATGAACCCACAAAACGAATAGGATAATTTTTGTAGTCATATTGGCAGACATTACGAATAAAGAAATTTCTCAGATTACCGGTAATCAGCTCAAATACATAGTCATCATTGGTATAATCAGCCAAAAAATAAGATATAGTAGACAAAAAGCGATTGGGGAACGGGCGGTTATACACAGATTCCATAACCTCATTCGGACTTATACGGAACTTCTCAAAGAAATCCGCCGTTACATCTTTAGGAGCCAAACCTTTCAGTACATCAGACAAGAACATTTTGCCCAATACAGCACCACTACCCTCATCCCCCAGGATGTAACCTCCTGCCCGGACATTCTTTACAACGATTTTCCCATCATAAAAACATGAGTTTGAGCCGGTTCCCAAAATACAAGCAATGCCGGCCTCGCATTTGAACAAGCCACGTGCAGCTGCCAGCAAATCACTCTCTACCTGAATTGGAGTTTTGAATTGTGCTACCAATGAAGCTCCCAATACATTTTTCTTTTCATAAGAAGTACATCCGGCACCATAATAATAGACTTGTTCCAATTTCCTTTTGAAAAAATGCTCGGGTAATCCTAACCGCACACTTCGGCTAATCTCTCTTCTCGTTTGAAAGAAAGGATTTAAGCCCTCTGTGAAGGCTCGCTGTATCAGACGATTATCTTCAACCAGCGCCCATTCTGTTCTCGTAGAACCACTTTCTGCAATTAGTTTCATAGGTAGTTAGTTTTAGAATTGAATACAAATATATAGCTTTTTTTAATCTTTCCAAGGCTATTTCAAGAAAAAATCATTTTGCTGGCCATACATCTCCCTTTTGCTCATGTCTTCAATCATCCAACAAAGTATTCCCACTTTTCCAACGCAACCGTGTTTTAGTCAAAACAAGACGATAACAGACTAACAATAAGATACTATCTGGCTGAATTCCAAGTTCCGTCTGGACTTGGCAAACAAATAGGAAAACAAGAGATAATATAAAGTTATGAACCTTTAAAAAGAGAAAATGCCTATGGAAAAAGAAACAATCCTGCAAGTTGAATAGTCTCACTATTCGGCCCTTATTACCCTTACCCTAAATTTAAGAAGTATTTAATTAACAACAAATCATCAATCATTTATGAATGAAGATCACAAAAAACGAGGACTAACACATAGCAAACTCCTCACAGCAGTGGCAATCAGCTCACTGTTATTAAGTAGCGGCAACGTGATGGCCGCACAAGCCAATCCTGATAAATCGCTTGGTGTAACAGAACAATTACAAGCTATCACCATCAGCGGTTTAGTTGTCGATGCAGCCGGCGAACCGATTATCGGTGCCAGCGTAGTAGAAAAAGGGACTACCAACGGCGGAATTACCGACCTAAACGGTAAGTTTACATTGACCGTAACACCGGGAGCAACACTAAAAATATCATTTGTGGGCTATCAGACACAAGAAGTGAAGGCAGCCAAAACGATGAGAATAACTCTGAAAGAAGATACCGAGATGCTGGATGAAGTAGTAGTAGTAGGCTACGGTGTACAAAAGAAGGCTAACTTGACAGGAGCAGTTTCTACAGTGGACTTAAACAAGACAATGGCAGGTCGTCCACAACAAGATGTAGCCAAAGCATTGCAAGGGGCTGTTCCGGGACTAAGCATTCTCACCACAAGTGGTGCCATCGACGAGACAGCCTCCATGCGTATACGTGGTTTGGGGACATTGAGTAATGGAGAAGTCAGCAATCCACTCATTGTAGTGGACGGCGTTCCGATGGATGACATTTCTTTCCTCGATACGCAAGACATCGAAAATATTTCCGTACTGAAGGACGCTTCCGCTTCCTCCATTTATGGAACGCGCGCCGCTTTCGGTGTGATTCTAATCAATACCAAGAGCGCAAAGCCTAGCGAAAAGGTTACCATCAATTACAGCAACAATTTTGCATGGGATCAAGCTACTTACCTGCCGGACTATCCCGATGTACCCACACAATTAAAGATGGGTATCGAAGCCAGTATGAACGGTGGTGCCGGTATGCCTGAATTGTTCGGTATGTATTTCGACAAATTGTTACCTTACGCCGAAAAGTGGCAGCAACAGAACGGCGGCAAGACCGGCTACCGTCCTATGAACCTCTACCAAAGCGATAGTAACGTGGGTGACTATATCGTATTGGACGGCACTCCTTTTTATTATGCTGACTGGGATGTACAGGACATCTACTTCAACAAAGCTGCTCCTTCCATGAGCCACAATGTTTCTATACAAGGAACATCTGGTAAGACCAATTACTACCTATCTTTCGGCTACAACGAAAAGCAAGGACAGATGAAGATTCACCCGGACGAACTAAAAAAGTACAATGCCTCAGTCAATGTCACCACTAATGTTTACGACTGGCTACAGGTGGGTGCACGCATCAACTATAGTCGTAAGAACTATAAACGCCCGGACACATGGGCCAACACCTACCAATATTTGTGGCGTTGGGGTTCTTATTTCATTCCTTCGGGCACAATCGACGGCTATGACACACGCGTCATGGCCATGCAGAAGCAAGCTGCCGATCGTGAAGTGACAACAGACCTGACCCGTATGAACACTTTCTTGAAAGCTGAAATCGTTAAAGGACTGACCCTTAATGCAGACTTTACATATGCCATTCAGAATATGAACAGCGGTTCGCAGGACAACTCCGTTTACGGCATCAATTGGAGCGGGAAACCGGTACCCTCTTACATCGTCACTAAAGGCAATAGCGGTATCTGGAGAGACTTTTCCAAACAGAACACATGGACGGCCAACGCATACGTAAACTATACCAAAACATTTGCCAAAAAACACAATCTGAATGTAATGGCAGGTGTCAACGCAGAAGAAGAGGAATACAAATATCTGTATGGTACCCGCAATGTGATGTACGATCAAGAGGGATACCCCGAACTGAATATGGCTGGCAAGGATGGACAAGATTTGAGTTGGAATCATACATCCCGCGCTTCTGCCGGTTATTTCGGCCGTATCAATTATGACTACAAAGGCATTTATTTATTGGAACTGAACGGACGTTACGACGGTTCTTCCCGTTTCCCCCATACCGACCAGTGGGCCTTCTTCCCTTCTGCATCCATCGGCTACCGCTTCTCCGAAGAAGCCTACTTCGCCCCACTGAAACATATTGTCAGCAATGGTAAGTTGCGTGCTTCTTTTGGCGAAATCGGCAACGAGGCTGTGGGCGACTACATGTTCGAACAATTAATAAGCCAACGGTTGAACAATAAAAGTACCGGCTATATCTATTGGATTGAAAACAATAATGCCAACGCTAATCTCCTGACCATGTATAACATGCCGGATTTGGTATCAAGTACTTTGACCTGGGAGCGTATCCGCACCCTCAATATAGGTCTTGACCTGGGTCTCTTGAATGACGAACTGACTATAGGTTTCGACTGGTTCCAACGTGAGAATCGTGACATGCTGGCACCGGCACAAGTATTGCCGAACACTCTGGGTGCTTCTGCTCCTTATGAAAATGCCGGTACCTTACGTACACGTGGATGGGAGTTGAACTTGAACTGGCGCCATACCTTCGGCGACTTCGACGTATATGCCAACTTCAACATCGGTGACTCCAAGACTAAAGTAACAAAGTGGGACAATGATTCCAAACTGCTCAGCACCTATTACACCGGTAAAACCTACGGTGACATTTTCGGTTTTGAAACCGACCGTTACTTCGAGGAAAAAGACTTCACCAGCCAAAATGCAGACGGCTCATGGAATTATGCAAACGGCATTGCAAGCCAGGCAGGACTGGAATCCGGTAATTTCCATTACGGCCCGGGAGACGTCAAGTTCAAGGATTTGGACGGCAATGGCAAGATTGACGGTGGAAAAGGCACAGCAGACGACCACGGCGATTTGAAAGTCATCGGAAACTCTATGCCACGCTACGAATACAGCTTCCATTTAGGCGGAGCGTGGAAAGGTATCGACCTTGACCTCTACTTCCAAGGTGTAGGCAAACGTGAGGACTGGACGACTTCTTCCCTAAACCTTCCCGCCATGGTACATGCCGACGTAGCCATCTATTCCCACCAAACAAGCTATAACAAAGTGCTTTGGAATTCAGACTATACCGCCATTACCGGTTATGAGGTAAATCAAGGCAACCGTTATCCACGTCTTTATCGTGGTACAAATAATAGTGGAGGTACCGTATCCGGTATAGCTAACGGCTGCAACAACTACTATCCCCAATCCCGCTATTTGACAGACATGTCCTATCTTCGTCTGAAGAACGTAACTGTGGGATATACCCTTCCGAAAGAGTGGACACGCAAAGCCTACATTGAGAAAGCACGTATCTACTTCAGTGGCAGCAACCTCTTTCTGCTCCACAAAGGGAATGACCTTCCAGTCGACCCCGAAATCAGTACAGGCAATGGACTTACAGCCGGTGGATGGGGACGTATAGCTCCTATTACACGCACATTCTCATTTGGAGTCCAGGTAACATTATAACAACCTCAAAAACTTAAGAACAATGAAGAAATTATTTATATATGGGGTCACAGCGCTGGCGATGTTAACCGGTTGCAACGATTTGCTGGACAAATCCCCCTTGGATACCTTCACGAATACTCCGGCATACTGGAGCAACACCGATAATTTGGATAATCAGTGCAATACTTTTTATAACAACTTTACCGGCTTTGGCAACGGAGCCAGTGGAGGATGGTTCTACTTCAAAACAATAAGCGATGACCAGGTAGATGCAGAAAGCCATAACTGGACTTACACTAACGTGGTCGCATCTTCCACAAACTGGTCAGCCCCTTTCACAGAAATCCGACGCGCCAACTATATCATTGCCGGTGTACAGTCTTCCTCTCTTGATGAAGCAACAAAGGCCCACTATGAAGGTCTTGCACGCATGAACCGTGCGTGGGAATACTATCAGTTGGTCCGTATGTACGGCGATGTTCAATGGATAGACAAAGTTATCGACCCAGCCGACAACGAAGCCCTCTACGGACCACGCACCGACCGGGATGAAGTGATGGACCATGTGCTGGCAGACATCAATTATGCGTGCGAACACATTACCGCAAACAGCAATCGGCAACGTTTCAGCACCGACATGGCATATGCCATGAAAGCAGACATCACCTTATATGAAGGTACATACTGCAAATATCGCACTCAAGCTGAGAATGGCAAAGCCGCTGATGAGAGCCGCGCCAACAAATACTTGCAAGAATGTGTATCAGCCTGCGAATATCTTATGGCCAAAAACTACTCTCTAAGTAACAGTTACAAAGCCAACTATAATTCTGTCAGCCTGGCAAGCAATCCGGAAATGATTTTCTACAAGCCTTATGCACAAAGTTCGTTAAGGCACTCCACCATTGACTACACAATCAATACAAGTGGTACGCACGGCATTTCAAAGGACGCATTCGACAGTTTCCTTTTCCTTGATGGAAAACCGTTGGCAACAACCTCGAAAAACAAGGACGATGCAGCCGTATTGGATGCAGACAAAAATTACTCTATAAGAGAGGTTTTGGCCGTACGCGACAAGCGCCTGTCCGAAATTCTTGACCCGGTACTTTCTTTCAGAGGCCACGCCTACAGCCGTGCCGGTGTAGCAGCCTTCACCACATCGACCGGTTATGGCATCGCCAAGTATGATAACCCCGAAGAATTGAGTGTTAGCGACCGAAACAACATCGGCTACCAATACACCGACTGCCCGCTCTATTGGATTTCAGTTATTTATCTGAACTTTGCAGAAGCCAAAGCCGAAATGGGTTCTCTCACACAAGACGATCTCAACAACTCCATAAACAAGCTTCAGGCTCGTGCCGGCCTGCCGGCTATGACAACTACTCCAGATGCCGATCCTGCCAATAATATGGGAGTAAGCAATCTGATTTGGGAGATACGCCGCTGTCGCCGTTGCGAACTGATTATGGATAACTGGTACCGATATTGGGATTTAATCCGTTGGCACCAGCTCGACAAATTGGATTCAACCAAGTACCCGAACACCATGTTGGGCGCCAACGTAAGCAATGTGCCTGACTGTGAAGAAGCGACCAAGAACGGATATATAGATGCCTCCGATGCACAAATCCGTACTTATGAAGCCAAACATTATTTCTACCCGATTCCAACTACACAGTTGACCCTGAATAAAAACATGAAGCAGAATCCGGGTTGGTAATCAACTAAAAACAGCATATCGCGCTGTACCTCGTTTGGATTTAATTAAAGCGTTCATACATTCCATGTATCTAAATACAAATGTATGGACGCTTTTGTTATTCCCTTTAAAAGGTGTATAGAAACACGAATAGCACCTTCTAAAAGGAACCATAAATCAATATCATATACTTTCCCTTCGTTCATAACATACTAACAAGAAACATATCATGAAAAAGAAGAACATATTTTTCGTACTACTAATCTGCTTCATCAATAGTAGTTGCAACAAAGAAGAACAAACAGACGAGTTACAAGATAAGGATTTCTATTCTGATGTCACAACACGTGCTTCCTACATAAGCGGTACTATTACGGGCGAAATGAACCCCTATGTTGGTGATGGTTACTACACTTATGATTTAAGTATTCCTATACAAAAACAATCTGTAGGTATAAGAATTTCAGCAGTCGGTGGAGAAGCACGATTCAAAACAAACTACCAAGAACGATTCGAGAGTACATGGGTAACCCAAATTCCAGCAGTAAAAAACCATTTTCCAATAAATGTATTATGGACTAAAGCAGGTAGTAATTCTACCCTGATGGTACGTCCTGAAAAAAGTACAATCGAACTTACCGCAGATCTAAGAAACATCAATGTCAAAATGAAACCTATGCCAATCAATGCCCCTTCAACATTTGAATTGGGAGATACGATAACACTTTGGTGCAATTATCCCATAAACAAAGATACGGGCATAAAGTGGACTTACGATAAAAATCTATTCGCTGAAATCTCTCAAAGTGCATCTGTTACACAAAGCAAATTCCAAATAAATTTGAAATCAAAGCAAGCCTTCAAGAACAGCGATGTCGGAGTAGAAGTCCATGATTTCTACATAAATTCTATCGGAGCAAAAGAGTATTTCATGGCTCGGAAAAGCAATATCAGTTTTCCCAATATGGGTCCTCAAATAGATGGCTACAGAAATATTGAACAATATAAAGAATACATATATTCCATCAATGACAGCAAGGCACATACATTTTATTGGACCGGGAAGAATATTAAGATAGTAAGTGGTCAGAACAGCTCTACGGTAACAATCGTACCGACACAACCCGGTAACGCAAGTGTCAAAGTGAGCTACAAATATAAAAATCAAACCGATAATTTTACCAATGAGCTACCTTTGAGTGTATCTAAGACATCAATGCAACTGATTGGCCCTGACGTAATCTGTGACAACGGGACATTCAGTATCAAGAATTTTCCCACAAAAGCAACAGTGGATTGGATTGTTGGCAACGATTTATATTCGCAATTAAATCAGGCATCACCTGCTATCACCCTGAATAATTTAGGGACACCCGGAGGCAGTTCCATTTATACGACCTTAACCGCAATAGTACACACAAAGGAATACACTGTTCAGTTTTCCAAACCAATTACTTTCAATGTATCAGGAATACAAGAAAATGACCATGACATTATATATGGCTATCTGTCACAAAGCGGAGGTGAATGCGGATTGAATCCTATTCCTGAAGGTGCGCATGATTTTCATTGGAGTGTTGACTGCGATTGGGAGGTAGACATGCAAGGATATTATTTCACTACTTTCAGCAGTCGGAACAGTCATGAAATTGAACGAGTTTGCGTAACGGTTGATTTCATAAATGCATGTGGAACCAGAACATACATATATAACTATTTCGACATCGGCTCAACAAATTCAGGAACTTATTCCACACCTAAAAACAGCCTTTCTCCAAAATAGCCCCAGACAGCTTTCACGAAAAAGCCCCCATCCATTTGCTCGTTACACAAAAGAAGCTTATATTTGCTTACTTAAAAACAGACAGCTATCATGGTACAGCAAGACATACGATGGATACAGCGTTTTGAATATACCCACGAACTGGCCTGGAAAGTGATGAAGGACTATGCAGAATATCAGGGGTATACCGACATCCGCAGCTCCCGTGATGCCATACGCAAAGCCCTTGAAATGGGATTGATTGATGACAAGCAATGGACGGAGACTATAGAAGCCCGAAATCTGACATCGCACAATCATGACAACGATGTAGTCTCTGAAGAGAAAATGCAATCCTTGAATACACCATCCTTATTCGATTGAGCTATGTACGGATTGACCGACAATGAACTGGAAAAGCTATGCAATCTCTTCCGGAAACATGAAGAAATAGAGCAGGCTGTTTTGTACGGCTCACGAGCCAAAGGAAATTTCAAGCCTTTTTCCGACATAGACATCACGCTGATGGGAGACAGACTTACGTATAATACTTTAAGCAGCCTTTCCGATGAAATAGACGACCTGCTTTTGCCTTACAGCGTAGACCTTTCCATCTATGGCAAATTAAAGAATGCCGACCTTTTGGAACATATACACCGTATGGGAATACCCATATTCAGCCGCCCATCAAACTAAACTAAATTTCACACATCCACCCTCACCACCCTCACCTTTCACACGCATCGCCCTATTCATCGGCATTCAAGAGGTGGGTGAGAGCAAATTTAAAAAGTGAGGGCAAAATTTGCCCTCACCACAAGATTTCTTCGTTCAAAGTTATAAGTCACTCATTCTTACCGTAATATCCTGAAACGGGTACATAAATCGGTTGCAGCATTGTTCCCTCATTCTTCAACTTTCCTTCGGTGCGCAGCCGACGGATATGCCGCATGGCAGTAGTACGCATCATGCCGCAAACGCTTTGAAAGTCATTCCGTGTCATAAAAGGGCGAGTGGCGAAATAGTTGGTCAGCCGACGGTCTATCTCTTTATCCGTCAGTTTAGCCGAATGCTCGTTTGCCTTCAAAGCCTTTGCCTTGATGGTACCAATTTCATTTTTCAGTTTTTGGTCGGCACGAAATTTCACACCCGCCATCTTCACCTTCGTCAACTTACGCTTGGTAGCAGCCACTACCGGTTCGGTCGTGGTGAGCGACACGCGAAAGTAGCCGATGCCGTCGAGATGCACCTGCCTTCCTTCGGCAAGTTCCCTGCCCATGACGTGCGACACAGCATCGAGCACAGCCGTCACATCGGTTTCTGTCAATGAGCAACGTGCCTGGATGTCCCGCCGCAATTCATCGGTAGACCTGCTCCCATTCAGGCGGAGACGGGGATGAAGGATTTTATCTTCCGGAGATTTGTCGTACGAGTCCGGATTCTCGTACCAATCAAACAAAATAGCCATAGTTCAAACTGCGTTAAAGGGTTACATTATACGATAAAGCACTGCACGGAACACGTGCGAAGTACGTACGCAGTCTGTTGAAGTACAAAGGTTATATCACAGCCCAGCCCGTGAGCAGAACCGTTCACTGTAGTGAGCTGCTCCGTTCACTAATATGAACAAGAAAGACCACTTTAGTGGACTGTTCATAAACTCTGGTGTAAAAGTAGACAAAACTATGGGGATAAGCAAAGAAACGAACACCTTTTATAAAAGAAACATATAGACATTCCACCCCAAAAAAGAAGCCAATCGGAAAATAATCCTTGAAAAGCTTGTATCCCCCCGTTTCCCGGCGTATCTTTACAAGAATATTACATACACGATAAAGAATGAAAATCACACTGATCAGAGAGGAACGCGAAAGCGGAAAAGAGGCCGTCAGCACACAAAAAAACGGACATGTTGATGGAAAAGCTGAAAACAGAGAACAAGACCGGATACATTACGGAGCTGCGTAGCATCATCCCGCATTTGAAAGGGACCAACGCCCGATATGAGCATATCGACAGACTGCCGCGTCTCTATCCCGCCGTAGAAATGACCCGCACCAAAGCAGGAGAACACCGGATAAAGACCTACAACGGGCTGGTACTACTGGAAGTAAACAATCTGGCCGGGGTGGCCGAAGCCGAACTGGTGAAACAACAAGCCGCCCTGCTGCCGCAAACCTTTGCCGCCTTCTGTGGCTCCAGCGGACGAAGTGCCAAAATATGGGTACGCTTCACCCTGCCCGACGGAGGGCTTCCAAAGAATGAAGACGATATCGCCTTATTCCACGCCCACGCCTACCGCCTGGCAGTGAAGTGCTACCAACCCCTTCTCCCTTTCCCCATCACCCTCCAGGCTCCTTCACTCCTACAAAGCTGCCGGATGACCGTGGACGAACAGCCCTATTATAGCCCCACCGCCGTGGCCTTCTGCCTGGAACAGCCCTGCGCCCTGCCCTCGGAAGACAACTACCGCCAACGGAAACAGCAGGAAAGCAATCCGTTGCTGAGAATGACTCCCGGCTACGAAGTGGCGGACACATGCAACCTGCTCTTCGAGGCCGCCCTCGACCGCGCCTTCCGCGATTTGGACAACTGGCGACGGGGCGACGACCTGCGCCCGCTGCTGTCCCGCCTTGCCGAACATTGCTTCAAAGCCGGCATTCCTGAAGAAGAAGCGGTGCGCCAGACACTGATGCACTACTACCGGGAGGCAGACGAACCCCTTGTACGCCTGACGCTGCATAACCTTTACGGGGAATTGAAAGGCTTCGGCACCCGCAGCAGCCTGAACAAAGACCAGGAAACTGCTTTCCGGCTGGAGGAGTTCATGAAACGCCGCTACGAATTCCGCTACAACACCGTGCTTGGCGACTTGGAATACCGACAGCGCGACTCCATCCACTTCTACTTCCAGCCTGCCGACCAGCGCGTACGCAGCAGCATCGCCATGAAGGCACTGAAAGAGGGAGTACGTGTGTGGGACCGCGACATCACCCGCTTCCTGTCTTCGGACTACGTGCCGCTATACAACCCCATCGAAGAATATCTCTATAACACCGGACGCTGGGACGGCAAAGACCGCATCCGCGCATTGGCCGACCTCGTGCCCTGCCATAATCCCCACTGGAGGGAACTGTTCTACCGGTGGTTTCTTGGCATGGTGGCACATTGGCGGGGAATCGACAAACAGCACGGCAACAATACCTCGCCCCTGCTCGTAGGTCCGCAAGGTTACCGCAAAAGTACTTTCTGCCGCATCCTATTGCCACCGGAACTGCGTTTCGGCTACACCGACAGTATCGACTTCAAGAGCAAGCAGGAAGCGGAGCGCAGCCTTGGCCGCTTTTTTCTGATTAACATCGACGAATTCGACCAGATAAACGCCAATCAGCAAGGCTTCTTGAAGCACCTCCTGCAAAAACCGGTTGCCAACCTGCGAAAGCCCTACGGTAGCACTATTCAGGAAATGCGCCGCTATGCCTCCTTCATCGGGACCAGCAATCTGAAAGACCTGCTGACCGACCCGTCGGGAAGCCGCCGTTTCATTTGCATCGAAGTGACCGGCCCTATCCAGACAAACGTCACTATCAATTATCGCCAGCTCTATGCCCAAGCCATGCACGACATCATGAAGGGTGAACGCTACTGGCTGGACGACACTGACGAAGCAATCGTAAAGGAGTACAACCGGGAATTCGAGCGGGTAGACCCATTGGAAGAACTTTTCCTTTGCCATTTCCGTGGCGCGGAGGAGAGCGAAGAAGGCGAATGGCTCACAGCCATGCAGATTTTCAACGACCTGCAACAGAAAACGAGGGATAAGTTGGCCATCAACCGGATAGCAGCTTTCGGGCGCACGCTCCGCAAGCTGGACATCCTCAACAAGAAATCGAACCGGGGAACACTTTATCATCTGGTAAGAATAGAAGAATGAACCGGCACTCCCACCGATTGTACCAAAGTGAGGGCAAACTTGGCCCTCACTCTTTTTATAAAAAGTATTTCCGTAGGCAGCTGATGCAGTTCAACCATTATTTAATAAGGTGAACAGTTGACTATTTGCAAATTATGATTGATAATACTAAAAATACCCAAATAAGTGTTTTTGATATTAAAATAAAACGTATCTTTGTTGCAAACAACGTCCTCCTTAATAATACTATTATGAAGAAACTGCTGCTTTTAGCCTTTGTGCTATGTAGTTCTTTACTGTGCCGGGCACAAGAAGAACGAGTTATTTTAGGTGATGAACAGACTTCCGAGTATTTTCCAATCCTAAAAGATAAACGAATTGCCATATTCTCCAATCATACAGGAATGATAGGAGACAAGCATCTGTTGGATATTCTGCTGGAAAACAAGTTCAATGTAGTAGCCATTTTCTCCCCTGAACACGGTTTCAGAGGAGATGCCGACGCAGGCGAACATGTGTCCAGCTCGGTAGACAAGAAGACCGGAGTACCTATCCTCTCGCTGTACGACGGGAAATCCGGGAAACCAAGCGAAGCATCCATGCGCAAGTTCGATATCCTTGTGGTAGACATCCAGGATGTAGGCCTGAGATTCTATACTTATTATGCCTCTATGTGCCGGCTGATGGACGCTTGTGCAGAATACAACCGAAAGGTGCTGATACTGGACCGCCCCAATCCGAACGGACACTACGTGGACGGCCCGATACTGGACATGAAATATAAATCCGGTGTAGGTTGGCTGCCGATTCCCGTGGTGCACGGCATGACGCTGGGCGAACTGGGCCTGATGGTAAACGGCGAACGCTGGTTGCCGGCGTCACGCACTTGCGACCTGACCGTCATTCCCTGCAAGAACTATACGCACCAGACCCTATACAAGCTGCCGATTCCCCCGTCCCCCAATCTGCCGAACATGAAGTCCATCTATCTGTACCCCTCGACCTGCTACTTCGAGGCCACTCCGGTCAGCCTGGGAAGAGGAACCGACCTCCCCTTCCAGGTCTACGGGCATCCCAACATGACGGGCTACAGCTACAGCTTCACCCCGCGCAGTGTTCCCGGAGCCAAGAATCCGCCCCAGCTGGGCAAGCTTTGCCACGGCGTGAACCTGAGCAACATGAGCGACGAGGAAATCTGGAAACGCGGCATTGACTTGAGTTACGTGATAGACGCTTACCGGAATCTGAACATGGACGACCACTTCTTCCGTTCCTTCTTCGAGCTGTTGATAGGCACCGACTACGTGCGCAAAATGATAAAGGAAGGAAAGAGCGCCGAAGAAATCAAGGCAAGATGGAAAGACGACGTGGAGAAATTCAAGGTACAGCGCAAGCCCTATCTGCTCTACGAAGAATAAAGGGATGTACGATTTGACGATTTACGATTTACGATTAAAAAATGAACGTGAATTGGAAGAGAACGTCAGAGCGTACATAGGATAATCAAAGTCGTACATATCATCAAAAGAAGTAATTTCAATCGTAAATCGTAAATCATAAAATCGTAAATAACCTCATGACTCCACTTTCCGTAATCATTACCATCGCTGCCTACTTCGTGATATTGTTCACGGTATCTTATATTGCAGGAAGGAAGGCAGACAATGCCGGCTTCTTTGTGGGTAACCGCAAGTCATCCTGGTATGTCGTGGCGTTCGCCATGGTCGGTTCCGCCATTTCAGGTGTGACCTATGTATCCGTACCCGGCATGGTTGCCGCCAGCAGCTTCGGCTATCTGCAAATGGTGTTGGGCTTCATTGCCGGACAGCTCATCATAGCCTATCTGCTGGTACCGCTGTTCTACAAAATGAACCTGGTATCCATCTACGAATATCTGGAGAACCGTTTCGGCATGTCTTCCTACCGCACGGGTGCCTGGTTCTTCTTCATCTCCAAAATGCTCGGTGCCGCTGTCCGTCTGTTCCTCGTATGCCTGACGTTGCAACTACTGGTATTCGAACCTTTCGGACTGCCTTTCCTGCTGAACGTGGCCATCACGGTGGCACTGGTCTGGTTGTACACTTTCCAGGGTGGCGTAAAGTCTCTTATCTGGACAGACTCTCTGAAGACATTCTGCTTGGTGGTGTCGGTCGTACTCTGCATCTGGTATATCGCTTCCGACCTCAATCTGTCATTTACCGGTATGGTAAGCACCATTGCCGACAGTGACATGTCCCGCATCTTCTTCTTCGACGATGTGAACAGCAAGCAGTACTTTTTCAAGCAGTTCCTCGCCGGCGCTTTCACCATGATTGCCATGACCGGGCTGGACCAGGACATGATGCAGCGCAACCTGAGCTGCAAGAACTTCAAGGACTCACAGAAGAACATGATTACCAGCGTCATTTCGCAGTTCTTCGTCATCCTGCTCTTCCTGATGCTGGGCGTACTGCTCTACATCTTTGCCGCCAACCAGCAGATTGCGGTGGAGAAGAGTGACGAACTATTCCCGCTGATTGCCACCGGCAACTACTTCCCTGCCATTGTGGGCATACTGTTCATCATCGGCCTAATTTCTTCTGCCTATTCAGCCGCAGGCTCGGCACTCACCGCGCTGACCACTTCCTTCACCGTAGACATTCTGGGAACGAAAGGCAAGTCGGAAGAGACGGTTGTGAAGATGCGCAAGAAAGTGCACATCGGCATGGCGGTTGTCATGGGAATCACCATTTTCGTATTCAATCTTCTCAACAACACCAGTGTCATCGACGCTGTATATATTCTGGCAAGCTATACCTACGGTCCTATCCTGGGTCTGTTTGCTTTCGGCATTTTCATGAAACAACAAGTGCGTGACAAGTACATCCCGTTAGTTGCCATCGCCTCCCCGGTTCTCTGCTTCATTCTGCAGAAGAATTCCGAAGCCTGGTTCGGAGGTTATCAATTCAGCTACGAATTGCTGATTTTCAATGCACTGTTCACTTTCATCGGTCTCTGTCTATTGATTAAGAAAGATAAAAAGAACAATTAACTTAATACATCATCTATGAATGTAAGACGTCAGTTTTTACTTAGTCTGCTTGCCGCCTCCCTCTTCCCCCACGCGGGAGGCGCGCAAGGACTTCCGACGGATGTCCGTCAGGCAATCGGGAAATTCCTGGATACCACCGCACGAAAAGAAGTTTCCGTAGGACGTATCAGCATCGACTCAGTGGCTGTGGAAGGAAATACACTGCAACTGTTTGCCAACATGAACTGTGCCTATATTCCTTTCCGTGAGGACAATGTGGCCGAAATCTACCAAGGCGTAAGCGCCCTGCTGCCGGCGGAGTTTGCCAAATACAAGCTGCAAATCCGTACCAACAAGCGCAGTATCGAAGAACTGGTTCCCCAAGCCCTGCGCAGTAAAAAAGACAAAAAGACGAAGACATTCAGCCCCGTCGCTTCCAAGCCTCTGGTTACCGAAGTTTCCTCCCCCTACACCCCCACCAACGGCTTGCATAACCGGCATATCGCCCTATGGCAAAGCCACGGCTGGTACTACGAATCAAAACTCGACCGCTGGGAATGGCAGCGTGCGCGTATCTTCCAGACAGTGGAAGACCTCTACACCCAGAGCTACGTATTGCCCTTCCTCGTACCGATGTTGGAAAATGCCGGTGCCAATGTGCTGCTTCCCCGCGAACGCGATTGCCAGACGGCAGAAGTCATCGTAGACAATGACGGTTGCCTGACCGGCCGTTCCGTCTATACAGAAAATTCCGGTGACAAGCTCTGGAGTCAGGGAGAAGGACAAGGCTTCGCCCACCTGCGCCCCCAATACATAGACTTTGAGAATCCTTTCAAGGAAGGTACCTACCGCGCCATAGAAACCATCAAGAAAGGAAACGCAAGCACCGCCGAATGGATTCCCGAAATCCCTTCGACCGGACAATACGCCGTATACGTCTCTTACCAAACCTTGCCAAACAGCGCGGACGATGCCCTTTACACCGTCTATCACAAAGGCGGCACCACGCAGTTCAAGGTAAACCAGCAAATGGGAGGCGGCACCTGGATTTACCTCGGCACCTTCGGCTTCAATGCCGGCCGGAACAATGAATGCAAAGTCGTTCTGAGCAACCTTTCCTCCAAAGTAGGAAGAATCATCACTGCCGACGCCGTGAAGATAGGCGGCGGCATGGGGAACATAGCCCGGGGAGAAGTCAGCGGTTATCCCCGTTTCTGCGAAGCCGCCCGCTACTGGCTGCAATGGGCAGGCATACCGGACAGCGTATATTCAGAAAGCAACGGCAAGAATGACTATACCGACGACTATAAATGCCGTGGTATCTGGGTGAACTACCTTTCCGGAGGCTCTGCCGTGAACCCGACGGAAAAAGGGCTGAACATCCCTGTCAACATGGCCTTTGCCTTCCACTCCGATGCAGGAACTACACTGAACGATTCCATCATCGGGACACTCGGCATCTACTATACCAATGCCTACAATGAGAAATTCGCCAACGGAGCATCCCGCTACTTGAGCCACGACCTGACAGACTTGATTCAGTCCAACATCGTGCGTGACGTGCGTACCCTCTACGAACCCCAATGGACACGCCGAGGCAAATGGAACCAATCCTACTATGAGGCCCGTGTACCCCGCGTACCTACCATGCTACTCGAACTACTTTCCCATCAAAACTTTGCAGACATGCGCTACGGACTGGACCCGCGTTTCCGTTTCACCGTAAGCCGCGCCATCTACAAAGGTATGCTTCAGTTCCTCTGCTCACAATACAACATGGATTATGTAGTGCAACCGTTACCGGTAGACCACATGGCCTTGCGCATGACCAGCGAGAACGAAGTGGAACTGACCTGGCAACCCGTAGCGGATGCGTTGGAACCAACTGCCGTAGCAGAGAAATACATTGTTTATACCCGTATCGGCGACGGGGATTTCGACAACGGAGTATTGGTGGACGGCAACAGTTACCGAACCACGCTCCCCGCCGGCATGGTATGCAGTTACAAGGTAACCGCTGTCAACAAGGGCGGTGAAAGTTTCCCTTCCGAAATTCTTTCCGCCGGACGGGCGTTCAATTCCAAAGGTACCGTATTGGTGATAAACGGATTCGACCGCATCAGTGCCCCTGCCGACTTTACGGCCCCCGCCGACACCCTCCTTACCGGATTTCTGGATGAGCAGGACCACGGGGTCCCCTATATCCATGACATCAGCTACATTGGCAAGATGAAGGAATACCGCCGTTCCATTCCCTGGATGGACGACGACGCCTCCGGTTTCGGCGACAGTTATGGAAATTACGAGACCCAAGTCATCGCAGGAAATACGTTCGATTATCCTGCCATACATGGTGCCGCTATCCTGAAAGCGGGATATTCGTTTGTATCGGTTAGTAATGAAAGTCTCTCCCCCGTAGGAAAGGGAGAGAAGAATACTCCAGTGGATATGAGGGAGTATAGGTATGTGGACTTGATACTTGGGAAGCAATGCCAGACCAAGATGGGACGGGGAGGCGTAAAACCGTTGGAGTTCAAGACTTTCAGCAAACCGATGCAGGAGGCTATTGTGGCTTATTGTAAGCAAGGTGGAAATATCTTTGTTTCGGGCGCTTTTGTAGGAACGGATTTATGGGACAACCGCCTTGCAACTGCCGACGAAGCCGACAAGAAATTTGCGATGGAAGTACTGAAATATAAGTGGCGTGTGGGACAAGCGGCTACAATGGGTAAGGTGAAAAGCGTAGCTTCTCCGTTCCCCGCCCTTTCAGGAAACTATACCTATCACAATGAGCTGAATGCCGATTCGTATGTGGTGGAATCACCGGACGCCATTGAACCGGCAACCAAAGATGCACACACCGTGATGCGGTATTCTGAAAACAACCTGAGTGCCGGTGTGGCCTACCAAGGCGACTACAAGACTGTTGTATTGGGATTCCCTTTTGAATCCATACGTACTGATTCTGAAAGAGAGGCATTCATGAATGCTGTACTGACATTCTTCAATGACAACAAGTAATATCAACCAATCATCATCTATGAACAGAAGACTGTTAATAATCGTCCTGATGGCTTGCCTGCTCCCCCTGGGGATGCAGGCACAGCAAGGGACATTCCGTTTTGCCCAACTGACGGACATTCATCTGACCCCGAACAATCCGAATCCCACAGAGGACCTGCTGCGTTCCGTGGCACAGATTAATGCCACCGACAGTATCGACTTTGTCCTGGTGACGGGCGACCTGACCGAAGAAGGCGACCGTACTACCATGGAAAAAGTGAAATCGTGCCTTGACTTGCTGAAGGTCCCCTACCACGTAGTCCTAGGCAACCATGAAACGAAATGGAGCGACTCCGGCTGTACCGCTTTCGGAGAAATCTTTGGCGGCGAACGCTTCGAGTTCGAGCATAAGGGATTCCTTTTCCTCGGCTTCAACTCCGGTCCGCTGATACGTATGGCCTACGGGCATGTAGTGCCGCAAGATATCCGTTGGATGACGGAAGAAATGGATAAAACGGCAAAGACAAACCGGTGATACTTGTCACCCACTACCCGCTAATGGAAGGTGATGTGGACAATTGGTATGAGGTGACGGATGCCGTCCGCCCCTACAACGTGCGCTTGTTTATCGGCGGACACTACCACAGCAACCGGGATTTACGTTACGACGGCATTCCGGGCGTACTGATGCGCAGCAACCTGTGCGACAAAGAAGGGAAACCGGGTTACGGCATCTATGAAGTAACCGGGGATTCCATCCGGGTATACACGCAACGTATCGGCGAGCCCAAGAAGCAGTGGACAGCATTCTCGCTGACCGGGCAGTATTACGACCGCAACGGAAAGGCAGAGAAATATCCTGACTTCTCGGTCAACAAGGAGTATCCGCAAGTAAAGGAGCAATGGATGGTGCAGACGGGCGCAGGCATTTACTGCTCTCCCGCCGTAGAAAAAGATAAAGTGTTCGTAGGAGACGATATGGGACAGCTGACAGCCTACGCCCTGAAAAACGGTAAAAAGCTATGGAGCTTTGAATCCGGCAAGCGCATTGTCGGTACTCCGGCCGTAAGCGAGGGTATCGTTGTATTCGGGTCTGCTGACCGTCACATCTACGGATTGAACGCCAAAGACGGCAGCCTGCTCTGGACGGTAGAAGCCGCCGAACCGGTGCTCGGAGCCGTGACCATCGCAGACGGCAGAGCATACATCGGTGCCAGTGACGCCACTTTCCGTGCCATAGACATCCATACGGGAAAAGTAATCTGGGCCTACACCAGCGTGAAGGGCTACATCGAGACCAAGCCGTTGGTGACGGAAGACAAAGTTATCTTCGGCGCATGGGACAATACACTGTATGCCCTGAGCAAGGCAAACGGGCATGAACTATGGAAATGGACGGGCGGACTGACCCGTATGCACTTCTCTCCAGCCGCCGTATGGCCGGTAGCCACCGACGGCAAAGTATTCATTACCGACCCGCAACGCGCCATGACCGCCATAGACATCCATACGGGCAATACCGTGTGGCGCACCTTCCAGTCCATGGTGCGCGAGACCATCGGACTTTCCGAAGACGGTGAACGTATCTATAGCAAAACGATGAACGACAGCATTGTTTGCTATGCAGCTCAAGGAGATACTCCGCGGGAGTTGTGGGTAACCCATGTAGGTTTCGGTTATGAGCATGCCCCCCTCCATGCAAGTGGAAAAAGAGGGGGTCATGTTTGGCAGTACCAAAGAAGGACTTATCTTCGCACTGGAAGGAAAAACAGGCAAAGTACTGTGGAAACATAAAATAGGAAATTCACTCATCAGTACCGTAGTTCCGTTGAACGGCCACGAAGTTCTATTCACGGCAACCAGCGGGGAAGTGGGACTTCTGAGAATTAAAAATTGAGAATTAAAAATTAAAAGATATATCATGAATAAAATCAGTTGCTTTCTTCCCTACGCAGGAAAAGAACAAGTAGAAAAAACAGTGAATAGCCTACAGGCGACAGGACTTATAGAAGAAATCCGGTTAATCACGACCGATGCCACTCTGGAATCGCTCCCGGACTGCGAAATATTGTTTGTTGACATGCCCTACAGCAGTGCAACTCTCAAAGCTATTGCTAATGCAGCCAAGGGAGAATACACATTGCTTTATACCAAAGAGACTACGCTCGAAATGGGTATGTTTGCACTGGAACGTATGATACACATCCTTGAAGATTCAAGCGCCGGTATGGTATATGCCGACCACTACCAAATAGCAGACGGCAAGCAGAGCAACGCTCCGGTAATCGACTACCAATTCGGTTCCTTGAGGGATGACTTCAACTTTGGCTCCCTGCTCCTTTTCAACACCGAAAAACTAAAGGAAGCCGCCGGACACATGAAGTCTGACTACAACTTCGCCGGACTTTACGACCTGCGCTTGAAATTGAGCCAACATTCAAACTTGGTACATATCAACGAATACTTATACAGCGAGGTGGAAAACGATACCCGCAAGAGCGGCGAAAAGATTTTCGACTATGTAGACCCCAAAAACCGTGACCGCCAGATTGAGATGGAGCAGGCATGTACCGAACATCTGAAAGAAATCGGGGGATATCTGGCACCGGAGTTCAAGAAGATTGAGTTCTCTGCCGGTAACTTTGAGTATGAAGCTTCGGTCATCATTCCGGTGCGCAACCGTATCCGTACCATCCGTGACGCCATCAAATCTGTATTGATGCAGAAGACAGACTTTAAATATAATCTTATCATCATCGACAACCATTCCACAGACGGCACTACGGAGGCCATCGATGAATTCAAGGATGACGAACGCGTCATCCATATCATCCCCGAACGTACCGACCTCGGCATCGGCGGTTGCTGGAATATGGGGGTACACCACCCCAAGTGCGGCAAGTTTGCCGTGCAGCTGGACAGCGATGACGTATACAAAGACGAAAATACACTCGCCATCATGGTCCGCGCCTTCTACGAGCAGAACTGCGCCATGGTGGTAGGCACCTATATGATGACGGACTTCAACATGAACATGATTGCTCCGGGCATCATCGACCACAAGGAATGGACTCCGGCAAACGGACGCAACAACGCCCTCCGCATCAACGGTCTGGGTGCCCCGCGCGCCTTCTATACCCCGGTGCTGCGCGAAGTGAAAGTACCCAATACCAGCTATGGCGAAGACTATGCACTGGGACTGAACTTCTCCCGCCAATACCAGATAGGACGTGTGTACGACGTGGTCTACCTCTGCCGCCGTTGGGACGACAACTCCGATGCCTCACTGGACATCGTGAAAATGAACGGACACAACCTCTACAAAGACCGCATCCGTACCTGGGAACTTCAGGCACGCATAGCGATGAACAAAAACAAGTGATATGAATCAAACGATACACCATCTTCTGACTGGACAATTGGCATCCTGGGAGACGGCACGCAACAACTATGCCGCCCTCTCCGGTGTGCGGGTGAAAGAGCTGAATGTAAACGGGATACTTTATAAGGTACAGTTCAACCCCGCACGCATCGTTTCCTCCGGTGCCAAAGTGGATGCCAAGTCCATCCTGGAACGGAAATGCTTTCTGTGCCCGGCCAATTTGCCGCCGGTACAGAAAGGTATCCCGTTCGGAGGACACTACAATATTCTGGTGAATCCGTTCCCCATCTTCCCCCGCCACCTGACAGTACCGGAACTGGCACATACCCCTCAACGCATAGCCACCCGCTTCACCGACATGCTGGAGCTGGCCGAGGCGCTGACGGATTACACCATCTTCTACAACGGTCCCAAATGTGGTGCTTCCGCCCCCGACCATGCTCATTTCCAGGCAGGAAACAAAGGGTTCATGCCTATTGAAAAGGACTGGCGCGGACAGACTGCCGGGAAAATAGCCGATTATAGGAAAGCAGCACTGTGGTATCTTGACGACGCTCCCCGTGCCACACTTGTGATTGAATCCACCTCCAAAGAGGACGCGGCAGACTTGTTCGACATCATTTACCGTTCTCTGGACGTGAAACCCGAAGAAGACGAGCCGATGATGAACGTACTGGTCCTATACGAGGCCGACCGTTGGGTGGTCTTTGTCTTCCCGCGCGAGAAACACCGCCCCGCCTGCTATACTGCCGAAGGAGAAGCCAATCTGTTGAGCAGCCCGGCATCCGTCGACTTGGGAGGTGTCTTTATCACCCCCGTAGAAAAGGATTTCTTGAAAATCACTGCGGAAGACGTGGCGCAGATATTAAGTGAAGTATGCCTCTCTGCCACAGATTTCCACAAGGTACGGCAGCGTATCAGGGAAAAAATATGACTTCTGAAATCCAAGAACTCTAATTTTAAAGAAATACCATTATGAAAGAGCCCAAAGTACAAGTAGGCATTCTGTTTGAACCGCAGATAGAATTCGTTTTGCTGAATCCGTATCGCATGGACGGAACGGAAGTCAGCGGAAAGCAGGTAGTGACCTACGACGAAGGCAAGATTCTCTGGAATGGACGCCGGTATGACGAACTGCTGTTTGAACCGCAACACGAGCAGACCGATGCCTTCGAACTATTGGACGTTACCATCGGCATCAATTTCCATTGGGAGCGCAAGGAAGACCAGCGTTTTCTGGGTGCTCTCAAAATCATCGTTGAGAATGGAAAGCTCACCGGCATCAACGTCATCCATGTAGAAGATTATCTGACCAGCGTCATCTCCTCCGAGATGAGTGCCACCGCTTCTCTGGAGCTGCTCAAGGCACACGCTGTCATCTCCCGAAGCTGGCTACTGGCACAAAATACAAAAGAATAAGGAAATCACCGAAGCCCAAGCTAACTACTCGGCCTTTACGCAGACCGACGAAGAGCTGATTTCGCTGGTACGACCGAGAAGACCACACACGATTTTCGATGTATGTGCCGACGACCATTGTCAACGCTACCAGGGCATTACACGTGCCTCTACCGATATTGTGAAACAAGCCATCTCCGCTACCCGCGGCCAGGTACTTGACATCTGATGGTAAGATTTGCGACGCCCGTTTCTCCAAAATGCTGCGGCGGTGCTTTCGAGGAGTTCCAATACTGCTGGGAAGACATCAAATATCCCTATCTTGCCCAACAACGAGACAGCAAAACGCACGCCACACTGCCCGATTTGACGCAGGAAGTCGAAGCGGACCGCTGGATTCGTACCTCCCCCGAAGCATTCTGCAACACCACCGACAAGAAAATCCTCTCGCAGGTACTCAATAACTATGACCAGGAGACTACGGACTTCTATCGCTGGAAAGTGGAATATACCCAGGAAGAGCTTTCAGCCCTCATTCTGAAACGTTCAGGCATTGACTACGGACAAATCATCGACCTTATCCCCATAGCCCGCGGAACCAGCGGACGCCTCTGGAAACTGAAGATTGTGGGAACCAAACGCACACTCACCATCGGCAAGGAACTGGAAATCCGCCGCACGCTCTCCACTTCACACCTCTACAGCTCCGCCTTCGTGGTAGACAAAGAGGAGTTGTCCGCCGAAGGCATTCCCGGACGCTTCATCCTCACCGGCGCCGGTTGGGGGCATGGTGTGGGACTTTGCCAAATAGGTGCAGCCGTGATGGGCGAGCAAGGGTATAAGTATGATGCAATACTGCTGCACTACTATATAGGTGCCAGCATTGACAAGCTGTATGAATAATCGAATAGAACACAATAAATCAATATCATGAACCATACAAAAAACATATCGCCATGGGCATGGGTACCCACCTTGTACTTTGCACAAGGCATTCCATATTTTATCGTAAACAACATCTCCGTGATGATGTTTACCAAAATGGGCGTACCGAACGGAGAAATGGCCTTGTTCACAAGCCTGCTCTATCTGCCATGGACTATCAAACCCTTCTGGAGCCCGTTTGTCGACATCATCAAGACCAAAAGATGGTGGACCCTTTCCATGCAGATTCTGATGTCTGTGGCATTCATCCTGCTGACGCTGTCCATTCCACGGCCGGACGAGGCGACTATGGCGGCCGGAACAACCCCCATCAGCATGTTCAGCATCACGCTGATGCTGTTCATCATCACGGCTTTTGCCTCTGCCACACACGACATTGCCGCCGACGGCTTCTACATGCTGGCACTGAAACAGAGTGACCAGGCAGCCTTCGTTGGCATCCGAAGCACGTTTTACCGGCTCGCCTCTATCTTCGGACAAGGCGTGCTCGTAGCCATTGCCGGCGCCATCGAACTGAGAACCGAAAACATTCCGCTGTCATGGACCATCACGATGCTGGTTACAGCCGTTCTGTTCAGCCTGGTGACGTTCTATCACCTCTTTGCAGTCCCCAAACCCACCTCAGATAAGTCAACACTGGCTGCCGATGCCGCCACTGCAGGAGCCATATTCAGAGAATTCGGACGAACATTCGCCACCTATTTCACCAAACCGGGCGCATTGCTGGCCATCGTGTTCATGTTGCTGTACCGCCTGCCTGAAGCATTCCTCATCAAAATGTGTATGCCTTTCCTGGTTGCCTCCAAAGAATCGGGAGGTCTGGAACTATCGACAGCAGAAGTAGGTATCGTATACGGCACCATCGGAGTCATATTCCTCACCCTGGGCGGTATCCTGGGAGGATTATTCGCATCACGCATCGGATTGAAAAAATCCATCTGGTGGATGGCAGGATGCATGACTCTGCCATGCCTGACGTTTGTCTATCTTGCCATTGCCCAGCCCGACAATCTGTTTGCCATCTCCACCGCCATCGCCATCGAGCAATTCGGCTACGGCTTCGGTTTCACGGCCTACATGCTCTACATGATGTACTTCTCCGAAGGTGAATTCAAAACATCCCACTATGCCATCTGTACCGCATTCATGGCACTAAGCATGATGATACCAGGTATGTTTGCGGGATATATCCAGGAGGCTATCGGATATACGGACTTCTTCTGGTTGGTAATGATATGCTGTTTCGCCACGGTTGTTGTCACCATTTTTGCAGACAGAAGGATAGACCCGGAATATGGAAAAAAATGATTAATGGTTAATGATTAATGTTTTGTGAGTAATATTTAGTGATTGGTTATGAAGAGGACTATTATTATATCCTTGCTCTGCCTCCTTTGCGGAGGTGCGATGCAAGCACAGAAGATCAGAATAAAGACCGGTATCGAGGTACTGAAAGAACAGAATTTCCGATGCCTGGAAGGTAAGCGTGTAGGATTGATTACCAACCCGACGGGGGTGGACAACCGGATGAGGTCCACCATTGACATCCTGCACGAGGCGCCCAACGTGAACCTTGTGGCACTCTACGGCCCCGAACACGGCGTGCGCGGCGATGTGCACGCAGGCGACCATGTGACGGACATCAAAGACGCGACTACCGGACTGCCCGTCTATTCGCTTTACGGAAAGACCCGCAAGGCCACGCCGGACATGCTGAAAGATGTGGATGTATTAGTGTATGATATCCAAGACATCGGTTGCCGTTCCTTTACCTACATCAGCACCATGGGACTGGCCATGGAAGCCGCTGCCGAAAACGGCAAGGAATTCATTGTGCTGGACCGGCCCAATCCCGTAGGCGGATTGAAGATTGAAGGCAACTTGGTTGAAGATGATTGCATTTCTTTTGTAAGCCAGTTTAAAATTCCGTACCTTTACGCCCTCACTTGCGGTGAGCTGGCACTGATGCTCAATGGCGAGAAGATGTTGAAGGATGGGGAACAATGTAATCTCCACATAGTGAAGATGAAAGGCTGGAAACGCAAGATGGATTATACCCAAACCGGACTGCAATGGGTTCCCTCCTCTCCACACATTCCACATCCTCATTCTGCATTCTTCTACCCCGTCAGCGGCATTCTGGGTGAACTAGGATATATGTCTATCGGCGTGGGGTATACCATTCCGTTCCAGATGTTTGCCGCACCATGGATGGAAGCGGAAAAGCTGGCCGGAAACCTGAACCGTCTGAACGTACCGGGGGTCATCTTCAGACCGATGTACCTGAAGCCGTTCTATAGCGTAGGCAAAGGCGAGTTGCTGCAAGGTGTGCAAGTGCACATCATGGATTTCGGCAAAGCACCGTTGAGCGACCTGCAATTCCTGGTCATGCAGGAAGTCGCCGCCCTCTATCCTGACCGTGCCGTGTTTGACCATGCCGACAAGGGACGTTTCAACATGTTCGACAAAGTAAGCGGTTCGCGGCAGATACGCGAGCGCTTCTCGAAACGGAACCGTTGGGAGGACATACGCGACTACTGGTACAAAGATGCCGAAGACTTCCGTAAGCTGTCGAAAAAGTATTATTTATATAAATAAATTTACAGATAAATAAGGAAGGGAAAAGAGCCTGATACGGAGACTATTTCAGTCGTATACAGAACCACATTCAGTCGTATACTTAAATATATTCAGTATACGACTGAATGTACCCCCTCGTAAGACACGTTTACAGAGCACTTTGAAGCGAAGTGATGCAATAAAAAAAAGTGAACATGAAAGAGCATAGTTACATGGCTTTCCTGCAGGAAGCAAAACAATTCATTCCGCAGGAAAGGATTTACACCGACGAACTTCGCCGGCTGGCTTGGGGTACGGATGCCGGTTTTTACCGACTGATTCCCCAGATTGTAATCCGTTCGAAAGACGAAGATGAAGTTTCACAACTGTTGAAACTGGCGAGCCGCCACGGGCTGCCCGTCACCTTCCGAGCGGCAGGGACCAGTTTGTCGGGTCAAGCCATTAGCGACTCCATCCTCATCGTAGCCGGCAAGAATTGGGAAAAATACAGCATATCCGCCGACTACGAACAGATAACCCTCCAACCGGGCATCATCGGACAACGTGTGAACGAACTGTTGGCTCCCTACGGCCGTAAGTTTGCACCGGATCCCGCCTCGGTGAAAAGCGCCATGGTAGGCGGTATTGTCATGAACAATGCTTCCGGCATGAACTGCGGTACGCACGCCAATAGCGACAAGGTGCTTGTTTCCGCCCGTATTATCCTGATGGATGGTACCCTGCTGGATACCGGAAATCCCGTCAGCCGCGCCTCCTTCGAAGTGAGTCACCGTGACTTCATTCGCCGCATCTGCGAACTGCGCGATGAAATACGTACCAACGAAAAACTGGCCGAACGCATCCGTTACAAATATTCCATCAAAAATGTAACCGGGCTCAATCTGTTGCCCTTCGTCCGTTTCGACGACCCATTCGAAATCATTGCCCACCTCATGGTAGGTTCCGAAGGTACACTGGCGTTCCTTTCGGAAGTGACGATGAAGACTGAATATGATTATCCCTACAAGGCCAGCGCTATGCTCTACTTCAAGACCATCAAAGAAGCGAGCCGCGCTGTGGTAGCCATGAAGAAGCTGGTCGACGAAACCGGCGAATGGACAGTAAAAGGGGCTGAAATGCTAGACTATAAGAGCCTTTCTTCCGTCAACGACCCCGTATTCCTAAAATACAAAGGCGAAGTTGCCTCCTCTGCCCTCCCCGGCGTGGAGCCCGGCGACGAAACCGGGTTGACAGCAGTGCTGACCGAAACCAAAGCCCGTACCCCGGAAGAACTGCAACAGAACATATCTGCCATTGAAGCTTGCCTGCAAGCCTTCACCACCTATATTCCGGTACGCTTCACCGACCGTCCGGAGGAATATTCCAAATACTGGGCCATCCGTTCCGGCATCTTCCCCTCTGTGGGAGGTACGCGCCAGCCGGGAACCACTTGCCTCATCGAAGACATCGCCTTCCACATTGAAGACCTTCCGGAGGCAACGGCAGAACTGCAACAGCTCATAGCCCGCCACGGATATAATGACGCCTGCATCTACGGCCATGCTCTCGAAGGCAACTACCACTTCATCATCAACCAGTCCTTCAGTACCCAAGCGGAAGTGAAACGCTACGAAGACTTGATGAATGACATCAAGACCTTGGTAGTAGATAAATATGACGGTTCCCTGAAAGCCGAGCATGGCACGGGCCGGAATATGGCTCCCTTTGTCTGCCATGAATGGGGAGATGACGCCTACAAAGCCATGAAAGCCGTCAAAGAGCTGTTTGACCCACAAGGATTGCTAAACCCCGGTGTCATTTTCAATGATGACCCGCAATGCCATATCAAGAACTTCAAGCCGCTGCCTTTATTAGTGATGAGTGACAAGAGACAAGCTACGTCACTCGTAGCTGACAAATGCATCGAGTGCGGTTTCTGCGAAGTCAACTGTCTCTCCTGCGGCTTTACCCTTTCCTCGCGCCAGCGTATCGTGTTGCAGCGCGAAATATCCCGGCTGAAACAAAGCGGCGAGGACCCGACACGCCTTGCACTGCTCGAAAAACAATACCGCTATCCCGGCAACCAGACTTGTGCCGGAGACGGCCTCTGCTCCATGTCGTGCCCGATGGGTATCAATACGGGCGACCTTACCCATATAATCCGCCAGGAAGCATTACCCAAAGGCAGTCTGGGATACAAAGCCGGAGACTTTGTCGCCAATCATTTCGCTGGTGTCAAGAGTACACTGCGTCCCGTATTGTCCTTAGCCAACTTCGGACATTCACTATTAGGGACAAAGGCGATGAGCGGCATTACCAAGGGGCTGCACAATGCATTAGGCATACCTCTATGGACGCCGGCTATGCCGAAAAGTTATCAGTTACAAGCTACGGAGTTACAAGCTACAAGCACTATGCAGCATAATAGCGCAGCACTTGTAGCTCGTAGCTCTGTAACTCGTAACTACAAAGTCGTCTACTTCCCCAGCTGCATCAACCAGACTATGGGTCTGGCAAAGAAGTCTCCCGTAGAGCAGCCATTGGTAAATAAAATGGTGTCCTTGTTGCAAAAAGCCGGTTACGAAATCATCTTCCCGAAAGATATGGACAAGCTTTGCTGTGGCACCATTTGGGAAAGTAAAGGG
>ENA-OQET01000250-OQET01000250.1-human-gut-metagenome-genome-assembly--contig:-NODE-250-length-30040-cov-5.578110_pt1 | contig 30040 bp, 26 predicted proteins | sample MGYA00242800_ERZ504645 | MGnify/ENA primary metagenome ERZ504645 (study PRJEB26092, sample SAMD00036308) | human gut metagenome | host: Homo sapiens | study: EMG produced TPA metagenomics assembly of... | reverse complement strand
GTTTTGTTGAGTGTGAAGGAGGCGTTCAGGCTTATGTACAGCAAAGCTTGTTCGATGAAAATGCCCTGAAAGAAACACTGGCAAACTTTCCTATACCCGATACCCAAATTACTTATACCATTACCGAACCGGAAGACAAAGACTGGAACGAGGAATGGGAAAAGAATTTTTTTCAGCCTATCGTGATAGAAGACCGCTGCGTGATACACAGCACCTTCCATCATGACTACCCGCAGGCTGAATATGATATTGTAATCAATCCGCAAATGGCTTTCGGAACCGGACATCACGAAACAACAAGTTCTATTCTAGGCGAACTGCTGGATGCCGACCTGAAAGGCAAGTCAGTACTCGATATGGGATGCGGAACATCTATTCTGGCTATTCTGGCAAGCATGAGAGGAGCAGATCCGGTAACTGCTATTGATATAGACGACTGGTGTGTAAACAATTCACGCGATAATATTGCCCTGAACAATATTTCAAACATCACAGTAGAACTGGGTGATGCATCGCTTCTGAAAGGACGCAAGCCGTTCGACATCATCATAGCCAATATCAACCGTAATATTCTGCTGAATGATATGGCTGCCTATGCAGCATGCATGCACAAGGGTTCTGAACTTTATATGAGCGGATTCTACGTAGAAGACATTCCTGCTATCCGCGAAAAGGCTGAAAGTCTGGGAATGACTTTCGTTCACCATCGGGAAAAGAACCGCTGGGTGGCTGTAAAGTTTATTATGTAACAATATAAAAAACTTCAGCATCTTTTCGGGAAAAGATGCTGAAGTTTTTATTTTTTCTGTACAAAGATCAGGAAACTTCGTACAGATTTTTCGCCATAATTCATCGTCTTTTTTCAAAGGGAAAAGCTACTTTATTCTTCTTTTTCCGCTTTCTTCAACTTAACCTCCGTAGTGGCCTGATAAGTACCATGGCTCCAGCCAGACCCTTCCTCTAATTTTTTCGAGCTTCATATCTTTCAGTAAAATAGAATCCGACTTGAAAACCTTCTTTTCGTCATTGAAATAAACTTTCTGCTCATCTGGCTCGAAACCGGTTGTAACAAATTTCTCTGCGGCAAACGCCCCTTTGTTATCCGTGTAAATTGTATCCCCCGAACGATAATCATTATTGTACGCTCTGCGTACGATAACCTGAATGTCTTCCAGCGGATTGCCTTCCTCGTCGGTTACTACTCCTTGCACCTGAAAACCAACCGTAGGTGTTCCATATTCCAATGGAATATCTTCTGGATCCTCATTACTGGTGCATGAAGCAAAGCCTAGCAAAGCAAGAAATCCAGCCCAGACTCGAGTACTAAAACAACTAACTTTCTTTCTCATAACTGTATGATTTTTTACATTAAGGATTGACGATTCTTTTCAAATGGCAGACCATTAACTCTCCTTGTCCATCACGCAAATGCATACCATTTCCACGACAATAGCGGAAATACTTGCATGTAGCACACTCTCCTTTCTTCATCCATGTGCGGTCGCGATAAGGCTGATAGTTATTCTCCCATACATCCATAAACTCATCTTTATAAATGTTTCCCTGATGGAAATCGGCACGAATGCTGGGGCAAGCGGATATAGAGCCATCGATAAGGACTGATCCCACTGTTATCCCTGCCTGACAGGAAAAGAAATGATCGCGTACATCACCTTCATAATTACCTAAAAATCCCTCACATCCATAACTAATGCGTATACGCCCTTCCTTACGAGTTTGCTTGATAAAATCCAGCATTCCACGAAATTCCTCGCCGGACAATTGAAGTTCGGCATCACTGGCTGCACGTCCTACAGGAAATACCGTAAACAACCTCCACTGTTTTAACCCTATGCCAATGAGAAACTCTTTCAATTCATTTAACTGCGCATAATTATGCTTATTGACACATGTTACCACATCGAACACAAATCCGGGAATAGCGGCCATCATACGAATGGCTCGAATAGCCTTGTCAAAGCTTTGCGGATGTCCGCGCATCCAGTTATGCTCATCGGCAAACCCGTCCAGACTGACTGTAGCAGTATGCATTCCGGCCTTCAGCAAAGCAGTAAAGCGTTCGGGAGTCATAGCCAGCCCATTTGTCACCATTCCCCACGGAAATCCTTTGTCGTGAATAGCTTTTCCACACTCTTCCAAATCTTCACGCATAAGAGGCTCTCCACCCGTGATTACCACAAAAACATGATGCGGATCGGTATGCAAAGCTATATTATCCAAAACCCGAAGAAAATCTTCTTTAGGCATATCGGCATAACCGGATATTTTCTTGCAATCGCTGCCACAGTGACGGCAATGCAAGTTACAGCGTAAAGTACATTCCCAGAATAATTGTTTCAGAGGATGCTGTTCGACCAATGTATTCGTTATCTTACGGGCTATCTCTAACCCCAGCCTGCGACGAAGAGACAGATTTGTATTCATAGTTTTCGGATTTATCACAAAAATAGTTCTTTTTATAATAAAAAAAGCAAGACAGAAGGAAATATACCCTAAGTAATACAGATAGTATATCCTTTATAGGGAAATTCCCTATTCATTATAGGAATTTGCCTGCATATTTATAGGATTTTCTATTCGTCTATCATTCATTTTATTGTCTATTTTTGTAACACCAACCAAAAAGAATAATGGATATGAAGAACTTAATGAAAGTCGTCATTATGGCAATCGTGCTACTGACTACAACCAGCTGCGGAGTTTTAGATGCCTCCTTACAGCGTTCCCGCCTGGCAGAAAGCCTACATACAGGTATGACAAAACGTGAAGTCGTTGACCTACTGGGAAATCCCGAGTTCAAACGTTCCTACAATGGAATAGAGCAGTGGGAATATAAGAAATTACATTTCATCAGCGGAGCAGTAACAACCATTCTGCTCGATTTTCAACACGATAAAGTCATCTCATTCAATTCGTATGCTGGAGATACCCCCTCTCCTACCTATCCTCCTATAGCTATCTGTCCGCCTGCTCCTGTTGAAGAAATACCTTCGCTGGCTTATCCGACAGACGATCAGAAATGGTTTCAGGAATTGTATCAGAAGGTAAAAGACAAGCCTTTCAAAGACGAACGTCTGAAAATACTCAGAGAAGCCGCACGCCAGTCAGACTTTACCTGTGATGAAATCGTACAGTTGATGAAAATATTCAACTTCGACGATGAAAGACTGGAAGCATTGGTCATTCTGGAACCAACCATTATCGACCGGGAAAATACCGACCGGATTGTTGATTCAATGACTTTTATATCGGGAGAGGAAAAAGCAAAAAATATACTGAACAAGAAGCATCACAGCGGTCGGCTATATAGTGACGGTGAAATCAATGTATTATATGAAAAGGTAAAGGATGCTTTCTCATTCGATCAGCTAAAGATACTGCAAACAGGCATGAATGGCAGAAATATTACATGCAAGCAATGTGTCAAACTGCTTTCTATATGTGATTTCGACAATGAACGGATAAAATTCCTGCAAGTCATGGCGCCTCACATATACGACTGCCACAACCGTCAGCTAATCATTGATACAATGAGTTTCGCCTCAGGAAAAGATGAAGCACGCCAATTGATAGAACGATATTGCAAATAACTTTCATTCAAACAAAAAAGCATTTCCCATCCACACAAAGGAAGAGGAAATGCTTTTTCCGTTTTTTATGTAAAAATCACAATCAGTCTTTTGCCTGATGAACAGTAAGCTGTGGGAACGGGAATCCGATACCTTCCTTATTGAATGTATCGTACACGATTTTATTCATGTCAAAATATACATCCCAGTAATCAGCTGTCTTAGCCCACGCACGGACCTTAATATCCACACTGCTTGCCGAAAGAGCTCCCAAAGCAATCATCGGAGCCGGATCCTTCAATATACGAGGATCTGCATCGATAATACGCTGCAATACGGCTTTTACCTTTTCGAAATCTTCACCATATTCTACTCCGAATACCCATTCAGCACGACGTGTTTCCTGTTTGCTGTAATTTGTAATGGCATTGCTGCTCAATGCACCATTCGGAACATAGATGACTTTATTATCTACAGTTGTCAGAATAGTATGGAATATCTGAATTTCGCGTACAGTACCATTCGCATTCTGGCCTTCAATATAGTCGCCTACCTTAAAAGGTTTGAATACCAGAATAATCAATCCTCCTGCAAAGTTGGAGAGATTTCCAGACAAAGCCATACCAATAGCAACACCGGCAGAAGCCAGCAAGGCTGCAAAGCTGGTAGTTTCTACTCCCAGACGGCTAACAATAGCAAAAGCCAATATCAGATTCAGCAATATGCTGACAAGGCTTCTCAAAAAAGTCTGCACACTGATTTCAAGCTTTCTCTTTTCCAGAATACGTGCAAGCAAACGTCCGACTTGCTTAATGATAAAGCGGCCGACAATATAAATAATGATTGCTCCTAACAGGTCTTTTCCTACCTCAATACCCCAGTCAAGCAACTTCGACAGCAGCTGTTCTACATCTACTCCCTTAGAACCTGCACTCAGGAAAGTTGCATTCAATAAAGATGATAATAACATAGTTGTTTTATTTTAAATTGATTAATATTTATTCTTCCAATACCCCTTTGCCCTGACGAATTATTTCGGGCACATCTTCACAACAATTTATAACGGTAGAAGGTTCAACGCCTCCTATGCCTCCGTCTATCACTAAATCAACTTCCGAACCAAATTTCTCGTCTATAAGCTCCGGATCGGTGACATATTCGACATCTTCATCCGGATTCAAGGGTAAAGTAGTGGTAAGAATAGGTGCATCAAGTAAATGACATATTTCACGAATAATATTATTGTCCGGCACACGAATTCCCACTTCCTTCCGGTTACGGAATATCTTAGGCAACCGGCTGTCTGCATTAAGGACAAATGTAAACGGTCCGGGCAGATTTCGCTTCATCAACTTAAAGGTAGCATTGCTTACACGGGCATATTCGCTGATATTGCTCAAGTCGTAGCAAATAATAGAGAGGTTGTTTTTACGCGGATCGATATTCTTCAACTTGCAGATTCGTTCGATCGGCCGTTCTTTCAGGGCATGACAACCCATAGCATACATGGTATCGGTGGGATAAATGATTATCCCACCGTCATTCAATATATCCACAATGTGCTGCAACACATCGGGATCATTATTCTTGGAATATAATTTCTGTATCATAATCACAAATATAGCACTTTTTAAAATGCAATGACTTTTTTATCTGTGATTATTCATTTCAGGCTTTTAAAAATACAACTGGTTACCAGCAATGATGTACCAGAGAACGGATATGCTTGTCGTATACTTGGCGTACCACCTCCATTTCTTCATGTGAAAAAGGAGGCAAAGAAGAAGCTTTGACATTTTCCATTATCTGAGCAGGAGAACTTGCTCCCGGAATGACAGTACTGACTTCGGGATACATCAGAATATATCTTAAAGCACGAGCTGCAAGATTATCTGTATGCAACAGCTGTTTCAGTTCGCGTGCAGCCTTCACGCCTGTCATATAGTCTACTCCTGAAAAAGTTTCCCCCTTATCGAAAAACTCTCCGTTTCTGTTGTAACAGCGGTGATCAGCTTTTCCAAATGTTGTTTCTTCTGAGTATTTTCCTGTCAGCAGTCCACTAGCCAAAGGTACACGGACTATGATTCCGACATTTTGTTTACTTGCTTTCGGAAACAATTCTTCTGCCGGCTTCAAACGAAACATATTAAAAATAACTTCAATGGCAGATATGTCATAATTCAATGCTTCCAGTGCTTCGTCTACCTTTTCTACACTGACACCATAATGACAGATTTTGCCCTGCCGTTTCAATTTATCAAGAACATAAAAAATCTCCGGATTCCGGTATACTTCAGTAGGCGGACAGTGAAGCAAAACCAGATCAAGGCTATCAACGTCCATATTCTTGAGTGAAGCATCCACAAATTTCACGATGTTTTCTTCATTATATCCCGCTGAAACATGCGGATTGAGCTTTCTACCACATTTGGTTACTACAAACACTTTATCTTTCTTGCCTTTCAGAAACTTTCCGACAGTATGTTCACTCATTCCATCCTGATAAATATCAGCCGTATCAATCAGATTTACCCCTTGTTCGTATGCAGCCTGCAATGTATTCATAGCTACCTGCTCATCGAAAGGATCTCCCCATTTAGAACCAAGTTGCCAGGTTCCTAAAGATACCTCACTCGCTTTAAATCCAGTTTTTCCAAAAACTCTATAATTCATACTATAATTTTTTATATAACTACTACGGCTCTAACACGTGCCTCTTTTTACAGCAAAAGTAAAGGATATTATCAGCCGTTGCAATACACGATAAAATAATCGGATACCAACAACTTTATCCATATATTGATTATCAAGCAAATAAAAAGAACTATCTTTGCAAGTAAACTAAAAATAACATGCATGTATAAAAGAAAAACACCTCTTGATCTTTCTTGCGGAATCCGCATTACAATGGAAATTATCGGTTCAAAATGGAAGCCTTGCCTGATAGATGCACTGAGAGAAACTCCCAAACGTCCCAGCCAGCTTCACCGTGAAATACCAGAGGCCATCTCTCGCGTGCTAGATCAGAATCTGAGAGAGCTCGAAGCACACGGCATCATAGAAAAGAAAATATATGCAGAACTACCTCCCCACAGCGAATACGCACTGACAGAATTAGGCAAAAGTGTATTGCCTTTGATAGACATACTGGATGAATGGGGAGAAAACCACCGATATATCTTCGAAAAATAAATAAAAAGAACCGTATCATAGCTCATCAAATAGAGCCTGATACAGTTCTTTTATGTTTGTATACTAGAGTATATAAGTTTACTATATACTTATTTTAGCTTTAACGCTTCTCTTTTTCTACCAGCACAATCAACGGTCAGCTTTCAAACGGTCTGCCATAGCTTTTGCCAGTTCCTTAGCCTGACGGCAAGTATCTTCCTTCATACTCTGCTTCATTTCTACCGGATTGCCAACAACCTCGAATTTAAGCTTTTCTGTATATTCACCGATTTTCTTGACTGCGGCACTAGCCCATGTAAACGAACCGAAATATCCCATTACGCGATTCTTCATCTCGCGGGCAGCCACCTTGCTCAACAAAGCTTCCATTTCGGGATATAAGTTCATGTTGTAAGTAGTACATCCTGCAATCAGACCTTTATATTTAAAGATATCTGCCAAGATAAATGAATGATGAGTTTTCGAAACATTGTGCATTACAATATTCTTGATACCCTGGGCACTTAATTCTTCAGCTATGGTTTCTGCAAGTTCTTCTGTATTGCCATACATTGTACCGTAAACAATAACCACACCTTCTTCACCTTCGTAGCGGCTCATTTTATCATACATATCGATAACCTGAGGAATCTTTTCTTCCCATACAGGACCGTGAGTAGAACAGATCATCTTGATAGGCAGTCCACTACATTTCTGCAAAGCTTTCTGTACCGGATTTCCAAACTTTCCTACAATATTGGAATAATAACGACGCATTTCATTCCAATAAATATCTGTATTGATATTCTTATCGATACATCCTCCATTCAGTGCTCCGAAGCATCCGAAAGCATCACCAGAGAATAAGATACCTTCTGTTTCATCGAAAGTCACCATTGTTTCAGGCCAGTGTACCATCGGAACCAGATAGAAACGTAAATTATGATGTCCTAATTTCAGGAAATCACCGTCACCTACAACATAACGGTCACCACCTACTCCATAATAACCTTCTACCATATCGAAAGTTTTCTTGTTTCCAACCAATACGATATCAGGATAATACTGCTTAATCAGTGCAATAGAGCCAGAATGGTCGGGTTCCATATGATTAATAATCAAATAATTGATTTTGCGGTCACCGATAACAGCGCGAATTTTCTTCAAATAAACTTCGAAAAATGCTACATCAACAGTATCTACCAGCGCTACCATTTCATCGTCGGCAATCAGATATGAGTTATAAGACACACCATAAGGCAGCGGCCAAAGATTTTCGAACAACGCTTTTGAGCGGTCGTTCACACCTACGTAATGTACTTTTCCTTTAATTTCCATTTTTGTTATCCGAATTAATTATACTATATTTTTTACTACAATGCTTTCCTTGCCATGCATCACGTTCTTCCATCCGGCGCTTCAGTCTGGTTGTAAACTCATGGTTTTTCAGTCCCCAGTCAGGAGCTATCAGCAATTCTTTGGGCGACTGCGAAACAAATCGCTCCAAAACCAAATCCGGCCGAAGGTGTTCTATATAGTCGATAGCCAAATCAATATATTCATCGACCGTATATAAATGAAAATCCTCCGGATGTTGTGCGAATTCATGGGCCATACGCGTACCCTTTATCAGCTGCAGCTGATGCATTTTCAGCGTTGTCAGTGGCAACTGAGATAAGGCCTCAGCCTGACGGATCAACTTTTCAGAATCTTCCCCAGGCAAACCCAATATCACATGTCCACCTGTCAAGATCCCTCTTCCGGCCGTACGACGTACAGCATCTTCCGTACATGCAAATGTATGTCCCCGGTTTATCCGTGCCAGTGTATGATCATCAGTGCTTTCTATGCCATATTCAACCAGCAGGAAAGTCTGGCGGTTCAGTTCTTCCAGATAGTCCAACAACGAATCGGGCATACAATCCGGACGCGTACCGATGACCAGCCCCACAACGTTTTCTACATCCAAAGCCTCTTCATACATTCGCTTCAGCTGTTCTAATTCTCCGTAAGTATTTGTATACGCCTGAAAATAGGCAAGATATTTCATCTGAGGATATTTGCGGGCAAAGAACAGCTTGCCTTCTTCCAACTGTGTGGTTACCGTTTTCTCTGTACGGCAATATTCCGGATTAAACGTCTGATTGTTACAATATGTACACCCTCCATACCCTTTTGAGCCATCACGGTTAGGACAAGTAAAACCCGCATTAACCGAAAGTTTCTGTACCTTGAACGGAAACTGCTTCGTTAAAAAACCGGTAAAGTCATTATATCGTAACTGTTTATCCATCTGCATACAATTTGCGGAAGCAAAGATAATCGTTTTTTTGAGAACAAACAAAAAATGTTCCCCAGCACATACCAGTTACTGAGGAACATTTCAAGAAAAATAACCTTACAGAGGTTAATTCGCCTTATATAAATCATCTAAAAATACATCCAAATATGCACCTCTCATATTTGTCTTATAGAAGCGTCCTTCTTTATCAAGAATCAGACACATCGGAATAGCCTGGATATTATATTCTTTGGCACCTGCTCCATAAATACCTCCTTCTATCCGTCCCTGTGTCCAGCTCATATTTTCTTCTTTCATGGCTTTCTGCCATTCAGACTCCTTCTCATCAAGTGAAATGCTTACAATAGCAAAATCCTTGTACTTATCATGTATTTTACGCAAATGAGGTATTTCTCCGCGACAAGGTCCACACCAGCTTGCCCAAAACTCCAGCATGACATATTCGTTTTCCGGAATCATAGAAGAAAGTTTTACAGTCTTTCCGTTACGGTCTAAAACATCGATATCTTTATACTTCTGTCCTACAGCCAACGGACGTGCCGCTGATGCAGCAGTTGTAAAATGTTCCAGCTCGGCAGTTCCTGCCCAATGTTTCTCAAACAAAGCCTGCATCTGGTCAATCTCCTTAACATCAGGTAAGAATTCCATACCCGAAAGATAATACATTGCCTGATCCATCGCTACCGGAGAGTCTGCATGTTTCTTGATAAAGTCAAGCTGATACTGTAACAGCTTATCCTTCCATTTCATTTCTTCACGAGCTATTTCCATACCAACGGCACTCACATCCTTTCCTTCCGACTCCGGTACCAAGTATTCATCTGCATAACGTTCCATCAAAGTATTCAAAGTATCAGAATATACCTGAATCTCCTTATTCATCGTAACAAATAAATCGTGAACTGACGAACCGGTAATCTCTGGAGATTTACTCTCACGCTCGGAAGCATAATAAACTCCTGGCAATGTAGCTACATCTCCCTTATAAGTAATGTCTGAGTTCTCCAGATAAAGCATTGTACGAAACATCTTATTATGATAATCCGGCTCTTCGCCCGGCTTGTTTAAGTCGATTATTACATAATAAAGTCCCGGACGCTCTACTTTTCCTGAAAAAGTAAAACTGCCATTCTGCACCACAGTGCTATCTACCACAACCGGATCCGACAAGTATACCGAACGTTCCAGATAAGCTTTTCCTGAAGCTGCATCACCTGTTAATGTACCTTCGATGGTATACCCATCCGTTTTACTCTGACATGAAGCCAACAAACCAGCTACCATGCCCAACAAAAAAATTTTCTTCATAACTATTATTCTTCATTTAAGGATTTTGAACTAATAAATCATTTCCAGCAATAGCTGAACGAGGAATAGGGAGAGCCAGTCTGGTCCATGAATTAACATATCCCAATGCAACCCAATCAGTTCCGTCCAGTTTGTTATAACGTATCATGTCGAACCAATCTTCAAAATTTTCACCGAACAGCTCCAGATATTTCTGATAAAAGACTGTCATCAGCATATCTTTGTCGGCTACATTATCAACAAAGTCCGCAGCAAATCCTGCACGATCGGTTATCGGACGCAATGCTTCACGAGCAGCAGTAAAATCAGGAGCCGGTTTACGTATCGCAACCTCAGCCTTCACCAAGTACATCTCCGACAGGCGAAGCATATATAAAGAGTTTCCCGGAACTTTATCCACATTATCATTCATCTGATACTTATTCATACGATACGATGAAATCATATTCTCTGCATCAAAAGCCCAGGCATAACGTTTATCTTCCGGATATAGAGCTGCTATTTTTCTCAAGGTGTTTCCTGCTCCGGCACTCCAGTCGTAACGGTATCCAGCTACAGTCTGCTGATTGTTCATCGTATATGGATAAAACAATAAATCCGTACTTTGGAAGCTGCTAAAAATATCACCATATACAGGCTCAAGCATAATACCCTCATCAGCCCCTTTTGTTATAACCTCATCGGCCAGTTTATATGCCTCATCAAAATTACCCATAGACAATAAGACCTTTGCCTTCAAAGCCTTTGCCGACAGATAATTTCCATAATACATGGCTACTGTTCCCAAAGAAGAATGTTTTACCGGTAACACTTCAGCCTCTTTAAGATCATCAAGAATAGATGTGTAACACTGGCGGACAGTCGCTCTCGCTTTCGGGGTATTGTCACGCACAGGAGCGTCATGAAGCACGATACCATACTGAGAGTCCATGTTACAAAATTCACCATACAAACGTAGCAGCATAAAGTTTGCCATCGCCCGGTTGAACTTCGCTTCTCTCTGATAATTCAGATTTTCTTCTTCAGAAAGTCCTTTTATATCCTTATCCAAAGCCGCCAGCACCGAATTTGCCTGATTGATTATGTAATACAAGAAGATATAAGTTTCTTCCACAATTACATTGTCATCCTGTATATCTCCAGTCAAAAAGCTTCTGGCACCACTTACACTCGAGCTTTGCATAACTCCGGTACGCAAAAACAATGCATTGTAAATAGAACTTTTCGCTCTCCAGCCTTCATAGATACCATTTACTGCTATTTCGGCCGAACGGGCATCGGTTATGACAGTTTCATCATCCAACACATTTTCGGGATGGATATCATCAATAGGTCCCAGCAGGCTGCACGAAGCCATTGTCAGAGAAAACATGCCTGCCACTAAACAAGATTTTATATTCAGTTTCATAAATAGTCTTTTTTTAGAATTGTAACTTAACTCCCAGTGAGAAGGAACGGCTCAACGGATAAGGGTCGTTGTTAGTTCCCATACTTGTAATGCCAGTAGCAACAGTTTCCGGATCAAGTCCAGGCCATTGAGTAATCGTAAATAAATTGGTAGCCGTCACAAAGAGTGAAGCATTACTTAAATACAATTTATTTATCCATGCCTTAGGCAATGAATACGACAGCGTAATATTCTTCATTCTCAAATAAGATGTATCAAAAACAAAACGGTCGTTCGCCATATAATTATAACTCATTGTACCTGCAACCAGACGTGCATACTTAGCATCCGTACGTTCCGGTGTCCAGGTGTTTCCGTAAAGCTCTCTGCCAACGCTTTGTCCCAAAACGCCGCTGATTTCCTCTCCTAAGTTACTATATACAGCTTCTCCTCCACAAGAGAACTGCATAAGGAAAGACAAAGAAAGATTCTTATAAGTAAACGTATTGGTCCATCCTCCGAAGAATTTAGGTTCAGGAGTTGCTATGACTTGACGGTCGTCGGATGTAATCGTACCATTTCCGTCAGTGTCTTTCATCAGAAAATCTCCAACACCGATACCAGACTGATACTCAGCAAAACCTTTTTCTACAGCCTTTGCATTCAGTTCATTCACTTCATCCATATTTTGAACAATATGGTCAACTATATAACCTTTCACTGTTCCTGCCGGTTTTCCCACAATAAAAGCATCCTGCATGTACGAATTGATCTGTGCATTGTTCAGCGACTCTATACGGTTACGGTTTACCGAAATATTCAAATCCGTATTCCAGGCAAAATCCTTACCACGAACAGGATAACCACCTAGCGAAACTTCCACTCCACGGTTTGACATATCGATTATATTATCGTAATAATTCGACATTCCGGATTCCAGTATATGAGGAGCAGGAGCCAGTGCACCATCGGTATAACGATAATATGCATCCAAACTTCCGTACAAGCGGTCGCCAAAGAAAGAGAAATCCAGACCAAAATTCACTTCATTTGTCTTTTCCCAATGGATACCACGGTTAGGAAGTAAATCCTGCAACTTGACAGACGAACTTTCTCCATACTGGCTGGATGTATAGAACTGGCGGAATGAAAAATCGGAAACATTCGTAGATCCGGTCTGTCCCCAGCTTAAACGCATCTTCAGGTTATCTATCCAGGATGCCTTTTCCATAAAAGCTTCACGGTTTATTACCCATCCGGTAGAAACTGCCGGAAAGACTCCCCACTGGTTTCCCGGACCGAATTTAGATGAAGCATCGGCACGCATACTCACTTCCAGCAGATAACGTGAGTCGTAATCGTACGACAGACGTCCATATACAGAGTTCAAACCACTCTTTGCAACGTAGTCGGAATACATCAATACAGACTGTGCTGAACCCACATTATCCAAATTATCATCATTCGGGAAGCCCTGATACATATTTGTTCCACCAGTACTGCGTGAACGGTCGGCTCCATATCCAGCCATTGCACCAAATAAGTGTTTGCCTGTATGATAGTTATAATCTAAACGGAAATTTATCGATGTACTGGCATACTTCGAGTTGTTTGTGGTAAGCTGAGCATAATAAGGACTTCCTACCCAAATTTCCTGCAAATAACTGGGCGAAAAATAACTATTGTCATAATTATAAGAAGCCAGCGTAAAATCGGAATGGAACTTCAGGTTACGCAGCAGCTCTATGTCGACATAAACATTTCCCATAAACTGGTCGCTTTCATATTTTGCTTTACGGTTCAGCAAAGCAACCGGATTCGGGCCACTTACATACCCTGACGGCATAAAATACAACGATCCTTTATCCAGTCGGGTATAATCACCATTCTCATCATAGACGGGCAAATCCGGACGAACCAGCCACGGATGTGTATCAGGAGCCATGATACTTTCCTGACTAGGACTAGTACGCTTTGAGTAAGAATAGCCAAGCAAAGCTCCCATACGTATGCGTTTGGTTATGTCGGTATTGACAGACAAACGTCCGCTATAAGTTTCAAGATTGTCATTTTTGTATAAACCTTCCTGATCGATGGCATTGAAAGCAAACGAATAATCTGTTTTTTCAGATCCGCCACGAACAGAAACATTATACTGATTGGTTATTGCATTTTTATTTCTTGTTTCATCTTCCCAATTAATATTTTCCTTACCAAATGCGCTTTCGTTCAGTCCCAGGAATTTAGTATACATCAACGTATTCCAGTCGACTTCAAAATTACCGTAAGCCATCAAGATTGTCGGATCGTACATCATGCTATACTGCGTAGTCATGGTAAAATTCGCCATATCATAATTGTACGCATCCATCGTGTTACGCAAAATTTCTTCCTGCAACGAACGGAATTCCTGATTGTTCAACGGCTCAAAGACCTTTACCGGATTTGCAATGCTCAATGTATATCCGGCTTCCACAGTAGCCTTCTCTCCTTTCCGTCCATTCTTGGTAGTCACTATAATTACACCATTTGCTCCACGCGAACCATAAATAGCCGTAGCCGAAGCATCCTTCAGTATATCAATGCTTTCAATGTCATTCGGTGCAATATTCATAAGTGGATTCAGTGCATTACTGTCGACAAACATCGGCACACCGTCTATTACATAAAGCAGAGCGTTATTTGCCGTAAGCGAGGTAGAAATCGGATAAGGGGAAGTAATACCACGTACATTGACCGTCATCGTCTCACCGGGTTCACCGCTGTTTTGTGTCACCAGCACACCTTTTATCGTTCCGCCAAGCATATCTTGAACTGTAGATGATGTTTCCGACAGTTTATTCAAATCGTCTTTCTTGACAGACGAAATAGAACTTGTCAGGCTTTTACGGTTCTTGCTTCCGTAACCGATGACAACCACATCGTCGAGCACCTGATTATCTGATTTCAAAACAACATTTAGAACTCAACCGATTTCAAGCCTATAAACGAAAATCGCAACACAGCTCTATTTCTCGGCAATGCAAGAGAATAAGCTCCGTCCATATCGGTTACAGTTCCTTCCGTAGTACCTACAACTACTACCGAAGCCCAGGTACAGGAAGTTCGCTTTCATCGGTAACCGTTCCCTTCACAACATTTTTCTGCTGATTTGCCTGTCGCACTTCCACACTTTTGACTGTAGAACTTACTGTGGCAAAAACTGATTCCGCATGCAAGACTCCCACGCTCAGTACAGCTAAAAGATTCATCCACTTACGACCATTCATATTTTTAAATATTTAAGATATTATCCGAAAAAAGGAATTAGTTTTTGTGTTATATGCAAATATAAAATAACTTTAACACATAAACAATTCTTATTCTGAATATTTTTCACATATATATAGAAAAGTTTGTTTTGCTGACATTTTGTAATCTGTTTTACTTCGGATACCCATCATGGCTTTCAGAGAAGAATTACAGCATCAAATTACCTTATCACGCTCGTGACTATAGCTTATCACGTTCGTGACGAGATATTCACACGTACGTGACAAGAGCTCACCACGTACGTGACGAGGTATATTTTCATATTTATAAGTTCTTCATTATTTTTGTATCCGAAAAATAGAAAAACAAATGGCAGGAATTTATCTTCATATCCCTTTTTGCAAACGTCGCTGTATATACTGTGACTTTTATTCTACTACCCAAAATGAAAAAAAATCCAGTTATATCAACGCTTTGTGCCGTGAACTGGAAGAAAGAAAAAACTATCTGGAAGGTGAAAAAATAGAAACAATCTATCTGGGTGGAGGAACTCCATCGCAACTGGAATATAAAGATTTTGAGCTTATTTTTCAGACACTCGGCCGACTCTACGATATTCAACCGAATGCAGAAATAACCATTGAGGCAAATCCTGATGACCTGACAAGTTCCTACGTCAGTATGCTACGTGAGTTTCCGTTCAACCGACTGAGTATGGGTATCCAAACTTTTCAAGAAGATATTTTACGCCTGCTACACAGGAGGCATACTGCACAACAAGCTATTGATGCTTTCGAACGGTGCAGAAAAGCTGGATTTAAGAATATCAGTATCGACCTCATGTATGGACTGCCGGGAGAAAGCATGCAAACCTGGGAATCAGATCTGAATCAGGCTATCCGTATGAAACCGGAACACATATCGGCTTATCACCTGATTTATGAAGAAGGAACTGCACTTTGGAAATTGCGTGAACAGCATCGGGTGGAAGAGGCTGATGAAGAACTGAGCGTATCCTTATTCACACTACTCATTCATAAACTGAAAGAAAAAGGATACCAACATTACGAAATATCCAATTTTTGTCTGCCGGGAATGTACTCACGACATAATTCAAGTTACTGGACCGGAAAGAAGTATTTAGGATGTGGTCCCTCTGCACACTCATACAATGGCGTATCAAGACAATGGAATATATCCTCTTTAGACGAATATATCACCAATATAAACGAGGGAGAGCCTTATTCTGAAATAGAAGAGCTGGATTTATATACCCGCTATAACGATTTTGTAATTACTACCATACGTACGATGTGGGGGATGAATCTCGACATGCTGAAAAAAACATTTGGCAGCAAGCTATACGATTATTGCCTCCGTATGGCCTACCCGCATTTACAGCAAGGCACTCTGGAACAGTCTGAAGGAGTTTTGAAACTCACAGAAAAAGGCATTTTTATTTCCGACGGCATCATGAGCGACATGCTATGGGTAGACTGATACGGAGGGGAAGTTATATTGAGAAAAACACTTTATTTAATCAATCATTGTACTCCTCAATGCAAAAATTATTGATAGTAAAGCTGAGGGAATCATAATTGGCACGATAGGCTACAACACGTACAGTCATTCCATCATTGGCAGTAAGTATATATTCGTTCTTATCATTGTTCATCCGGTACCACATACCGTTCTGACCATATAAGAAACGGATTACATTTAACCGTGAAGTATAATCCCAGCTGATTTTATATTTTGCCGTTTCTCCTTTATGAAAGGAAAACGTACAGGTATGTTCATCATAATGTACATCATCCAACTCTGTTATTTCTTCTTTATAAAAATTCAGGATAGCTGCCTGCCCCAGTGAGTCGTATTCAAGCTGCACATAATTGCTTACGTCACATTTATAAGTAAAAGGTTCTCCTAAGTGCAGCTTAGGTATGGGAGTATATGCTCCTATCTCTTCTTTATTACAAGACGATACAACCAACAAAGCAAAACCGCAGCCCGCTGTCAGCAAATATTTTTTCATGATTTTTGTATTGTTTTTAATATAAGAATCCCACCCTATTCCTCACGAACGAGGTGGGAAAATAAAAAATATGAATATGTTGCGAAAAAACTCAATTATCGGAGCCTCCTCCCAAAGCATGGTAAAGGCTGATTACACTCTGAATCTCAGAGTTTCTGTCGGAAACCAACGTCAAACGCGAAGACAGAAGCGACTGCTGTGCAGTAAGTACCTCCAGATAATTCGTTGTGCCATGTTCCATCAACAAACGAGTATCATGTACAGCAACCGACAGATATTCTACCTGCTGACCATCCAGCACTACTTTTTTCCGGGCATTTTGCCACTGATTCAATGCATTGTTTACTTCACCTCCCGCATCAAGTAATGACTGCTGAAACTGTAGCAATGCTTCTTCACGCTGAGCTTTGGATATTTTCAGATTGGCTATATTTTTACCTCGATTGAAAATAGGCTGAACCAGCGAACCTACAGCCTGTAAAAGCCATGTTCCGGGATTGGTTATTGTCGCTCCGGCATTATTTGTCCATCCGGCCGAACCACTTAAGGTTATGCTTGGATAAAAATCGGATCGGGCCTGATTAACTCCATAAAAAGCCTGCTTCAGTTCAGCTTCTGCCTGCATAACATCAGGACGACGTGACAATAGCTCCAAAGGAACTCCTACAGAAAGCTCCTGAGGAAATACCTGACAATCCAGTGAGCTGCGCTCGATATGGGCAGGCTGCCATGCCAAAAGAGAACAAAGGGAGTTCTCCATTTCGACAATTTGCTGTTTCAGGTCGAGTAACGACGCTTCTGCACCAAGCCGGGAGGCTTCTGCCTGACTGACTGCCGCACGGTCTGCCTGCCCGGATTTCATCAGAACCCGCAAACTATGAATATATTCCTTCCAGTTTTCTATCGTTTCGGTGGTAATATTAATCTGCTCATCGAGCATTAATAAGGTATAATAGCTTTCGGCAACAGTAGCTATCAGCTGCGTCTGAACAGCCTGCTGATAAGCCTGACTTTGTTCCAGTACAGCCAGTTCACTGCGTTTCGCATTGGTCAACTTACCAAACAAGTCAATTTCCCAACTAGCCGAAGCTCCGAGTGTATAAGTCTTGCTGGTCTGCCCGTCCTTCACCTTGCTGAGTGAACCTTCCGGATTCAGTTGCACCGAAGGCAAATATGCCAGTTTTGCCGCAGTCAGAGAAGCTTGTGCTTCCTGTACTTTCAGTCTGGCTACATTCAAATCAGTATTAGCATCAAGCGCACGAGTTATAAGCTTCTGCAACAACGTATCCGTAAATAATTCGTGCCACTTCAAATCAGCAATAGAAGAACAAGTATCTGTTTCTACCGGCATTTCCCCGAAAAGATTATCTGTCTTTACTTCCGGACGCCGATATTTGTTATAGATGCCACAGCCGCTAAACAATAGAACGGCTGCTATAGACATCAATATATAATTAGCTTTTTTCTGCATATTTCATTAATTCTAAAAAATGACTAGTCCTGAATTACCTCTCTTCATCGTCGTCTTCTATCCTGCGCTTTGGCATCACCCGTTCTTCAATTACCTGAAAAACCATAAACAATACCGGCACAACAAAGAGCAAAGCCAATGTACCGACCAGCATACCTCCCACTGCACCAACTCCTAATGAACGGTTTCCGTTAGCACCGGCTCCTGATGCAACAATCAGAGGGAATAAGCCTATAATCATAGTCAGGGCAGTCATCAGGATAGGACGCAGACGAACACCAGCTGCCGAAATTGCTGCCTGTGCGATAGACATTCCTTGTCTGCGGCGTGAAGAAGCATATTCAGTAAGCAAAATAGCAGTCTTTGAAAGCAAACCAATAAGCATGATCAAACCAGTCTGCATATAAATATTATTCTCCAGTCCGAAACATTTCGCAAACAAGAAACTTCCCATCAGACCAAAAGGTACAGACAATATGACTGCCATAGGAATAAACATACTTTCGTATAAGGCACACAAAATCAGATAAACAAACAAAATACAGATGACAAAAATGATAACCGTATTGCTTGAGCTTTGTGTTTCCTCGCGTGTAATACCACTAAATTCATAGCCATACCCAGTAGGAAGTGTCTGAGCGGCAACTTCCGCTATTGCATTGATGGCATCGCCCGTACTATATCCTTCTGCCGGCATACCATTGACCGGAATAGAGGTATACATATTGAAACGTGTAAGAGTTTCAGCTCCATAAACTTTTGTCAAGGTTAAAAACTGTCCTACAGGAGCCATCTCGCCACTGCTTGTACGAACAAACATATTGTTCAATGACTCTTTGTCAAGCCGGTAATTTTTATCAGCCTGTATCATTACACGATAAAGTTTCGAGAAACGGTTCAGGTTTGAGGAATAATTACCTCCGATAAAACCTGAAAGCACTCCCAACACATCGGAAACAGTAATACCTGCACGTTTACATTTAGCCGCATCTACCTCAACCATATATTGAGGAAATTTGGTATCGAAAGTTGTATAGGCCATAGAAATTTCAGGGCGCTGGTTCAGAGCTGCAATAAAATCCTGACAATATTTCTGCAACGAGTTTACGTCACCTCCGGCACGGTCTTGTACATAAAGTTCAAAACCACTTCCCATACCATATCCCGTAATAGTAGGCTGTGCAAATGCAAATAATTTAGCCGATTTTATATCTGCCGTACGTGCATAAATCTGAGCAAGAACTGCATTTATATTATCTTCCGGTCTGGTACGCTCATCCCAATGCTTCAGCTTGATAATAAGCATACCTCCCGAAGCAGCTTGTCCTCCCATCATACTATATCCGCTCACATTACTGTAAAGCTTTATTTGAGGAATTTCGCGAATACGTTCATCTATCTGCTCCATAGCCTTTTTCGTCTGTGCAAGGCTACTTCCCGGAGGTGTGGTCACATTCACGAATACAGTTCCCATATCCTCATCGGGTACAAGTCCTGTCTTGGTTGTACGAAGAAAGAATACCAGCAATACACAAGCTGCAGCCAGAGCAATCCATGCCAGCCATCTGCGATGCAAGAAGAAGGAGACTCCATTTTTATATTTCAATACTAACCTATTAAAAGATGCTTCGAAAGCCTGATGGAACCGGCTCGAAAAACTGAGTTTTTCACCTGTCGTTTCATCCATATGAGGCGTCATGATTAAAGCACATAAAGCCGGGCTCAAAGTCAGAGCATTAATAGCAGAAATACCTACAGCAACCGCCATGGTAAGTCCGAACTGGGTGTAGAAGACTCCACTGGTTCCTCCCATAAAAGAGGTAGGAATAAACACAGCCATAAACACCAAAGAAGTGGTGACAATAGCTGCCGATATGCCATCCATGGCTGCAATAGTAGCTTTATACGGAGAACGGTAGCCTTCATCGAATTTTGCCTGGACCGCTTCCACCACAACTATAGCATCATCGACCACCGTACCGATAACAAGTACCAGCGCAAAAAGGGTAAGCAAGTTCAAACTGAAACCGGCTACATAGAGAAACGCAAATGTACCTATCAGTGAAACGATAATAGATATAGAAGGTATAATGGTGGAACGTACACTTTGCAGGAAAAAATATACCACAAGGATAACCAAGATAATGGCTTCCACCAGTGTTTTTACGACTTCGTGTATAGAAGCGTCAAGGAAGTCTTTCGTACTCATCAGGTCGGTAAGTACCAGACCTTTCGGCAAATCCTTCGAAATCTCTTCAACCAGTTTGTCTACCTCTTTCACAATCTCGTTGGCATTGGATCCTGCCGTTTGTGAAATCATACAAGTAGCTCCAGGATGTCCGGCTATCTGGCTATTATAGCTATACGTCTGCGCACCAAGTTCAATCCGGGCTATATCTTTCAGACGAAGAACTTCTCCCGATGGAAGTGCCTTGATAACCATATTGCCGAACTCTTCTTCCGTTTCATAACGCCCACGATACTTCAGTGTATACTGAAACGTGTTCTCAGAATCTTCACCCAATGTACCCGTAGCTACTTCTATATTCTGCTCATCAAGCAAAGCTGTCACATCACTGGGAACCAGACCGTATTGCGCCATAACCTGCGGATTCATCCAGATACGCATAGCATAGTCGCCACCCATCACATTGACATTTCCTACACCTGTGATACGCGACAAGCGAGGCTCAACATTTATCTTGAAATAGTTATTTACAAAATTCTGGTCATAACTGTCATCTTCGCTATAAAGAGCCAGAATCTTTACCATACTGTTCTGGCGTTTCTCTACCGTAACACCAATCTTGGTAACTTCGGCTGGCAACACTCCTTCTGCTTCCGACACACGGTTTTTCGTATTAATGGTTGCCATATCCGGATCGGTTCCCTGCGAAAAGTAAACCGTAATGGAAGCCGAACCATTATTGGTAGCAGTAGAAGTCATGTATGTCATGTTCTCCACACCATTTATAGCCTCTTCCAAAGGAGCAATCACACTTTTCTGCACAGTTTCAGCATTGGCTCCGGTGTAAGTTGCCGAAACCGTAATAGTAGGCGGAGCAATATCCGGATATTGTTCCATCGGCAAATTGGTAAGCCCGATAATTCCCAGCATCAGTATGAGTACAGAAATCACACATGACAGGATGGGACGATCAATAAATGTTTTCAGTTTCATAATAGTCCTCCTTCCATTATTGTCTGCCTACCGGAGAAGTAGCAACCTGTGTATTTTCCTGAATCAGTCCGGCTCCTTCTGCAACAATTGTTTCCCCCTGCTGCAAACCGTCTTCTACAATATATTCCTTTCCGTTATTCAAAGGGAATACGGTAACCTGTGCCGATTCAGCCTTGCCCTCACTATTTACTTTATATACATAAACTCTGTCTTGTATTTCGAATGTTGCTTCCTGAGGAATGACAAAAACATTTTTCTTGACATAAGGGAAGATGATGGTCGCCGTACTTCCATTACGCAACATTCTTTCCGGATTCGGAAATACTGCACGTAAAGTAATTGCTCCGGTTTCTGTATCGGTAGTCCCACTGATAGCATCAATCTTTCCTTTATGAGCATACATACCTCCATCACTTAAACGCAACTCCACTTCCGGCATTTCCTCAAGTGCCTTATCCATTGTGCCATATTGTCGAGCCAGTGATAAAATCTGCTGTTCAGTCATAGAGAAATAAACATATATCTCCTCATCGTCTGATACAGTCAGCAACGGAGTCGTAATGGAAGAATTGACTAATGCTCCCACACGATATGATGACATACTTGCCACTCCATCAACGGGACTTTTTATGACAGTGTACGAAAGATTATTTCTCGCGTTGATTTCTTCAGCCTTAGCCTGTGCCAGTGTAGCCTCAGCTTCCAGCAAAGAATTCTGGGCTGTCTGTCGATCGAAATCGGAAACGACATGTTCCCTGAACAATTCTTCTTTGCTTTCTGCCGTAAGGCGAGCTGTAGCAACAGCAGCTTCTGCACTTTTCACATTCGCTAAAGCTGTCTGTAAAGCCGACTGATAAGGAACCTGATCAATAATAAATAAGGTTTGCCCTTTAGTAACCTTAGCACCTTCGTTTACACAAATGTCTGTAATGGTTCCACTTACTTGTGGACGAATTTCTACACTCTGCCTTCCATTGATTACGGCTGTATAAGAGCTAGTCAATGTCTGGTCTGTTTTTTCTACTGTTATCAGCTTGTATTCGCTTCCTCCCTGCTGACCTGCCGGTTGGCTGCATGCTGTAAAAAGCAATGCCAAAGAGAAAGAGGCGAAACTCATCGGTAAAAACAATCTATTCATTTTGCCTTTCTTTTTTTAGTTAAAATCCGGCGTAAAGTTAAAAGGCTGTATCAGTAAAATATTTGTCCCAAACCGAAAGATACTTGCCCAAAACCGACGTTTAGGAATTTTTCTGTTTACAAAACATAAAACACTTAAAAGCCCTTTTTACGATTGAAATATATCCGTATTTTTATCGCGCTCAAAAACGTTCACAAAATGAAAAAATGTATTATTTCGCAATGGATAAACAATGAAGCTATATTAAAAAAGCAGGTAGAAGAACTGGCTGCAAACGATAAAATGGCAATTCTGAAACTAAAAGGAGAAAATGTATTGTGCTCCAATCAGCTGGAAGAATCGCATCCTGCCTTTCTTTTTCTAGCGAAAGGAAAACTAAGCTTTAAAGTTAATGGAGATTATATAGAGATTCATGCTCCTGCACATATAGATTTCATACTTATTCATCCGTGGAGTAATATGAAAACCAGCAAAGACTTTGAAGGATACTTTATCATGACGGAACAAAGCTTTTTTGTCAGGATATCAGAAAGCATACGCTCTAAATTTGTAGGACTTATTTATCAATACGCACACAGACCTTTTGTTTCTCTTAATGAACAAGCTGTACAAAGAGTACATCTTTTTATAGACATGCTGACCAATATCATCACGCAGCCTGAATATCATTTCCGCTATGAAGCTATGGAAAATATGTTGCGTATGTTTCAGCTGGAAGTATGGAATACGGTATTCAGTCTATATAAGAATGAAACTACTGATGAGCAGCATTTATGGAGTGACATTCTTTCACATTTTCTACATCTGGTACGTACAAACTGCCGGTTTCACCATGACGTAAAGTGGTATGCCAATCAATTGTGTGTCTCGTCTGACGCACTTTCTGCAAAAGCCAGAAGAATGTACGAAAAATCAGCCAGCCAGATTATAGATGAATATCTATTAATAGAAGCCAAAGCCTATCTGCAAAATCCGACTCATTCGATACAGAATGTGGCAGAGCTACTTTCTTTCTCTGACCAGGCTGCTTTCTGTAAATTCTTCAAAAGATGCTGTGGCATATCTCCCAGTGAATTTAAAAAAGGAAAACAATAAAAAACCGCTATCAATGTTTGACACACTGATAGCGGAGGACTTATAAGCAGAAATAATATTCCAGAATTATTTCAAACGAGCCAATGTTTCTTTAATACGACGCATAGCTTCTACGATATTTTCATCAGAAGTAGCATAGCTCATACGAATACATTCAGGAGCACCGAATGAAGTACCACCTACACATGCTACATGACCTACTTCCAACAGATACATTGCCAAGTCGTCAGCATTATTGATAACACGGTCACCGTCTTTCTTTCCAAAGAATGAATCACATTTCGGGAATAAATAGAAAGCACCTTGAGGGAAGTTTACTTCGAATCCAGGAATTTCTTTTGCCAGTTTCACAATGAGGTCACGACGGCGTTCGAATGCTTTACGCATTTCTTCTACCGGAGCCTGTGTTCCAGTATAAGCAGCTTCAGCAGCTTTTTGTGAAACAGAGCAAGGTCCTGAAGTATATTGTCCCTGCAATTTATTCACACCTTTTACAATCCATTCTGGTCCGGCAATGAAACCAATACGCCATCCCGTCATAGCATAAGCTTTAGACACACCGTTTACAATAACTACACGGTCTTTAATTTCTGCAAACTGAGCAATGCTCTGATGTTTGCCGATGTAGTTAATGTGCTCATAAATTTCGTCAGCAATAACGATAACACGTTCGTGTTTAGCCAACACTTCTGCCAATCCTTTCAGTTCTTCCTGTGAATATACAGAACCAGTCGGGTTAGAAGGAGAACAAAGTATCAGTGCACGAGTTTTAGGAGTAATAGCAGCCTCAAGCTGTGCCGGAGTAATTTTAAAATCTTGATCAATACCAGCACGTACAATAACAGGAGTTCCTTCGGCAAGCTTCACCATTTCCGGATAGCTAACCCAATAAGGAGCAGGCACGATAACTTCATCACCTTTATTGATTAAAGCCATGATTGTGTTGCAAACAGATTGTTTTGCACCGTTTGCACAACTAATCTGAGCAGCAGTATATTCCAAACCGTTCTCATTTTTCAGTTTAGCAACGATAGCATTACGCAAAGCTGGATATCCGGCTACAGGAGAGTAACGTGAATAGTTTTCATCGATTGCTTGCTTTGCAGCTTCTTTTATATGGTCGGGAGTATTGAAATCGGGTTCACCGACACTTAAATTAATAACATCAACACCTTGTGCTTTAAGTTCACTACTTTTTTGTGACATAGCCAATGTCGCCGAAGGTGACAAGCTATTCAAACGATCTGATAGTTGATTCATTGCCTTTGTTTTATTTAGTTCAAAATTTTATGCAAAATAAGTCGTTTTCTTTCAAATAAAAAAGAAATTCTCTTACTTTCTGTCACCGAGCAAGCGCAACAGGTACAAAAACAAGTTGATAAAATCGAGGTATAAAGTCATCGCTCCCATTAAAGCAATCTTTTGTGTTGTTTCATTTACCTCTATATCATCTGCAGTAAGCAACTGTTTGATCTTTTGTGAATCGTAAGCAGTCAGCCCGACAAAAAGCAATACTCCTATACAGGAAATAATCAGGTCCATCATCGAGTTATGCAGAAACATATTTACTACCGAAGCAATAATGATACCTATAACTCCCATGATACACAAACTTCCGATACGAGTAAGATCTTTCTTCGTAACATATCCGAAAAGAGCCATCACCCCAAATGTGCCTGCAGTAACAAAGAAGGTAGTGGCAATGGAACTCATGGTATAAATCAAGAATATAAATGCCAATGTCACACCATTCAATATAGAGTAAACGATAAACAGGACAGTAGCAGTAGTAAAAGACATCTTATTAATTCGGGCAGACAAATACCATACTAGTCCTAATTCTGCTATAATCAGTCCCCAGAAAGCCATAGAGTTCTGCATAATTACAGACAAAAAGTGTATACGATTTGGCTACATACATAGATACGAACCCTGTAATAACCAAAAGCAAGAGTCATCCATGTGTACACACTACGCATTAAAAGCAGACTGCACAGCCTTAGAGGCATAAGTCTTTACTAAATTATTTGTTTCCATAATAATAAAAATTACTTGTTAAAATGTAAGGTATGACCCATACGGTCTTTTTTAGTATGGAGATAACGCTCGTTGTATTGATTTGGAGTTATCTCGATTGGCACATTTTCTACAATTTCCAATCCATAAGCTTCAAGTCCTACACGTTTTACCGGATTATTGGTAAGTAAACGCATTTTATGAATACCTACTTCACGCAAGATCTGAGCACCAACTCCGTAATCGCGTTCGTCAGCCTGATGACCCAGACAAATATTAGCGTCTACAGTATCCATGCCTTCTTCCTGTAGCTTGTATGCTTTCATCTTTTCCATCAAACCGATACCTCTACCCTCTTGGATAAGATAGATAACAGCTCCTTTTCCTTCCTGGTCAATCATCTGCATAGCCTTATGAAGCTGGTCGCCACAATCACAACGTAATGAACCGAAAATATCACCGGTTGCACATGAAGAATGAACACGTACCAATACAGGTTCATCAGGAGTGAACTGTCCTTTAATCAAAGCAACATGTTCCAATCCATTACTTTTCTGACGGAACGGTATAAGACGGAAATGTCCAAACTCTGTAGGCATATCTACTTCTACACCTTTTTCTACCAATGACTCCTGTTTCAAGCGGTAAGCAATCAGATCGGCTATAGAAATAAGTTTAAAGCCATATTCGTCTGCCATTTTGCGAAGTTCCGGAAGACGGGCCATTGTACCATCTTCATTCATTACTTCCATCAAAGCACCTGCTGGATATAATCCGGCAAGTTTTGCCATATCAATACATGCTTCAGTATGTCCGGCACGACGTAATACTCCTTTATCTTGTGCATACAACGGATTAATGTGTCCAGGACGTCCAAATGTTTCTGGTGTAGAAGCAGGATCGGCAAGAGCACGAATGGTAGCAGCACGATCGACAGCCGAAACTCCTGTGCTACAACCTTCCAGTTTATCGACTGTAACGGTAAACGGTGTTCCTAAAACAGAAGTATTATTCGAAACCTGATGTGGCAAATCCAATTCCTTACAACGCGAAATAGTAATAGGTGCACAAAGTACTCCTCTGGCATGCTTCAGCATGAAATTAACTTTTTCCGGAGTAATCAACTCTGCAGCGATAATCAAATCACCTTCATTTTCACGGTCTTCGTCATCAACGACAATAACGAACTCACCCTTACGGAAATCTTCTATCGCTTCTTCAATGGTATCTAATTTAATTTTATTCATAATGCTATTTTTGTAAATATAATTGTTGTTTTTCTATTTGCTCTATTATACTTTGGTTGGTTTTTATAATCACTCTCAAGTCCTTTTCCAAACGAAGCCTGTATCGCCAGATATTCAGATAAAGCAATAATCCGGCTGGTACAATAATACCAAACAGCAGATTCAGCCATCGGTTATCGAACAAGCTCTTATGTGCTTTAACCGACAAGAAAGGATAATTGTTCATCAGATTCAGCAAAACAGCATCTTTAGTATTTGAAAGCTCTTCAATAAGCGCTTCCATTTTTTTACTAATTTCAGCTATTGCATCATCATGCTTGTTATTAGTAAAAATCTGAATGTAATTAGGCATTCCTTTCAATCGATGAGTTTCCAGATATGTCTGACAGTCTTTACTTATCTCATCCAATATTTCAATATCTTTTGCATACTCAGGCGTATGAATAATAACCTCTTTCTTAAACATATGTCTAGACTGACGTATGCCAAACAACTTTCTGAAGAAAGCTGCATAAACGTCTAAGTTAAACACAACAGAGTCTTTATTTGACTTATAGGTAAAAAATGCTCCCAAGGGGGCTAAGACTATTGTACTCATCCAAGTACCTAAAACGATATTCATTTCCCCACTCTTTGCAACACGGGTTGCTCCAGAGTCGATAATATAATAGATGACAAAGATCAATACAGAAATAACAACCGGCATTCCAAGCCCTCCTTTTCGGATAATAGCCCCTAAAGGTGCTCCGATAAAGAAGAATATGATACATGCCAAAGATAAAGTTATCTTTTTATGCCAGTCTGAACGGTGAGAGCGAATGCTGTTGTCTGTATCTTTGGTAAGGAAACTCTTCATATCCCAATCTGTAGACAACGACTTCACCCGATTCTCTGTTGTTGTCAGCACCTTTAACTTTTCCTGTGAAGTCATCGAATTATAAATACTGTCTGTATTGATAACAGCAATATTCTCGGTTTTTATTTTTACAGAATCTGCCGGAGTCAGAACAGCTCCCCGGTAAGTGGTAGACATAATATCGCTATACATAGAACGTCCTACACTATCGGCATGCGTTGTAAGTGAGTCTATAGCAACAGATATTTCGTGCATATTCTTAATATCCGAACGACGGTCAAGAAAACTTCCGTCCACCATATTAAACTCCGAACTAAACTGAATCAATGTATGCTTTTCCTTGAAAGTTTCCCGTCGATAAGGTACGTTACGAGAAATAACAGACTGTGACTTCAGATTTTCAAACTGCTCACCATTATACAGATGCAGGAACAGATGTTGTTTGTCTGCTGTCAACTCCAGTTTTCCTTCTGCTGCCCAAATGATATGGGCATTTTCAAAACCATCTGAAAAATTATAAATCAAAATATCTTTCAGCAGACCAGTCTTACGATCTTTATGCTTTACATAAATATTATATCCATCGATATCACTATAGAAAACACCTTCCGGAATATCAACTTCCGGTGATTTTTGTTTCATGGAAACCAACAATGTCCATAATTGCTTTTGAGCACGTGGACCGATAATATTCTGGAAGAAAAAGACATTCCCCCCAAAAACACACAAAACAATACAACCGGACGGATTATACGTAATAAGGGAATACCCGCAGCTTTCATTGAAAGCAATTCATAACGTTCTCCAAAGTTACCAAAAGTCATCAATGCAGCCAACAGGATGGCAAGAGGAAGAGACAAAGGTATAAGGGTTAATCCTGAATAAAAGAAAAACTGTGCAAGTACATTAATCTCCAATCCCTTCCCCACCAACTCATCTACATATCTCCATAAAAACTGCATCATGAAGATAAATAAACAGATGAAAAAAGTTCCCGCAAAGAGCAACAAAAAGCTCTTTAATACAAATATATCAAGTTTTTTTATGCGTAGCATTCCTTATATTATCATTATCAGCGCACAAAAGTAGCATAAAAAACGGAGAGGTAATGATGTTTTTACATTATTTTTGGAATTATACCCCACATATCCTTCTTAAAATTTCTATTTGAGAATTCCACAGGTTTCTGGTATCTTCTTCTTCACCCGGAATTGCAAAATCGGTAACTTCCAAGAGATGATCTTTAGTAAGTTCATTATAATGAATTTTCAGCTCAAAATATGTTTTGGGATCATCATCTATCCAATGAAAACGAATGAAGGATTCTGTACGCTGATTAAGAATTTCAGCATTACGTGTTTCTGTTTTTCCCCATTTGAAGGTATAAGTCTTATTTATTTTTGAAACATTATCAGCAAACCATCTCTGCAAACCAGAAGGAGTACTGATAGCCCCCCATAAAATACTTCCTGAAGCTGGATTGAGTGGATACTCAATACGTATTTTCTTTTTCATAGATTCCATACTATTGTTTTATTAAGGTATTAAAGATTACGGAGGCAAAATAAACTATTTTTTTCATATACTAGATAATGAAAGATATTTTTTTGCCAAATGACTCGAAAAAATCTTTACAGACTAAAGAAATACACATAAAATCCCCAAAAAACGCTCAAGCATCTTGCACAATTCAAAAACTTAACTTACCTTTGCACCCGCAAACGAAAAACAAATGGCGGGATAGCTCAGCTGGTTAGAGCGCATGATTCATAATCATGAGGTCCCCGGTTCAATCCCGGGTCCCGCTACTCAAAAATCGATTGCAAAATGGCGGGATAGCTCAGCTGGTTAGAGCGCATGATTCATAATCATGAGGTCCCCGGTTCAATCCCGGGTCCCGCTACTCAAAAAATCGATTGCAAATGGCGGGATAGCTCAGCTGGTTAGAGCGCATGATTCATAATCATGAGGTCCCCGGTTCAATCCCGGGT
>ENA-OQET01000249-OQET01000249.1-human-gut-metagenome-genome-assembly--contig:-NODE-249-length-30054-cov-5.972132_pt1 | contig 30054 bp, 29 predicted proteins | sample MGYA00242800_ERZ504645 | MGnify/ENA primary metagenome ERZ504645 (study PRJEB26092, sample SAMD00036308) | human gut metagenome | host: Homo sapiens | study: EMG produced TPA metagenomics assembly of... | reverse complement strand
TGGTTGTGGTGGCCTTATTTTAATGCCTAATTTTTAACCTGTAAAGTTTTTTAACTTTCTTCAATTTTAGTATTGACTTTTTATTTGCAGGCTGAAGTAACGAGAATGCGACGCGCAGTTTTCAAAAGCGGTTTTTACTAAAAATACGTCTGCCGTTTTTGGTCATTATTACTATGCATTGATACCTGGTCAAATTTCTTCCGAAAACAGATGATTTCAGGAATCAACTTGTCGGCACACTCCTTTGTAGTATGTTGTCTATCTTCCATTGAAATCTCTCTTCTTTGGTGATACAATGTGCTACAATGCTTATCAAAAGTTACATCATTTTGGGGGACATTTACACTACAAAGGAGAATTTATTTATGTTTCAGGTTTTTGTTGATTCAGCGGCAAATCTGCCTGCTGTTACTGCGAAAAAATACGATATCCATGTCGTTTCTTTCGTCAATCTTGTAAATGGAAAAGAGCTGGTCTGCTTCGACCCGGATCTGTCACCGGAAGAGGAGCTTGCAAAAGGAAAAGAATATTACAATGCCATGCGCACCGGCTGTGAAATCAAGACCGGACTGATCAGCACCGCAAATTTTGCGGATGCGTTCCGCACCGCTCTTGAGGCAGATCAGGATGTCATCTATCTTTCCTTAAGCAAAAACATCAGCGGAACTTATAACTCCGCAAGACTTGCTGCAGAGGAGCTTCTTGAAGAATACGGCGGAAAACGTAAAATCCGCCTCGTCGATTCCCTGAATGCCTCTCTTGCACAGGGCATCCTCGCCATCTATGCCAGCGAGATGCGCGATCGGGGCATGAACGTAGACGAAGCGGCAGATCTTCTGGAAACCTACGTTAGCAAAATGAACGGTGTTTTCACCGTCGGCGATCTGAAATATCTTTCCCGTACCGGAAGAATCAAGGGAAGTGTCGCTGTGGTCGGAAATATGCTGAAAATCAAACCGATTCTGCGTGGAAGTGAAGATGGCTATATTGTTTCCTACAAGAATGTCCGCGGACGCAAGGCCGTTTTAAATGAACTGATTCGTCTTTTCTGTGAAACGATCGAAGAACCGGAAAAGCAGATCGTCGGAATCGCACATGCAGATGCCTATGAGGAATCTCTTTATATGATGGAAGAAATCCAGAAAAGAGTGAAGGTGCGTGAATTTATCAATACTTCTTACGATTACTGCACCGGAAGCCATGTCGGACCGGATACGATCGCTTTGTTCTATCTCGGAAAAGACCGCAGTCTTCTGTAAAAGGAGCAACCAGACTAACCACTGCTGTTCCCCTGTATTTTTCCGAAATTGCTGTAAACAGCGGAGATACTGTTTCTTCTTTCCATGCATAATTCCACCTGTTTTTCCACATACTACCCATACAGCACAAATTATGGAAAGTACATTGCGGAAACAGGAGGGATTTTTCATATGAAAGCGACGGGAATTGTTCGAAGGATTGATGATCTGGGGCGTGTGGTAGTTCCCAAGGAAATCCGACGCACGATGCGGATCCGGGAGGGACAGGCCATGGAAATTTATACCGGACGGGAGGGTGAGATTATCCTGAAGAAATACTCACCGATCGAAGAGCTGGCGGAATGCGCAGCAGGGTTTACAAAATCGATTTCAACGGTGACCGGGTGTCTCGTTTGTGTTTCGGATCAGGAACAGATTGTAGCGGCAAACGGGCCGGAACAGAAAAATTATCTTGGCAAGTCCATCAGCGGCCGGCTGGAGGAAGCGATTCTGAACCGGAAAACAGTACTTGCGCGTCCCGGTGAAAAGGCTTATTTTTCAATTTTGGAAAACACAGACAATACTACTCCTCTGCCGGAGCTCATTTTTCCGATTCTCTCCTCCGGTGATGCCATCGGTTCGGTCATTCTCTGCGGCAAAGACAGGGAGTCCCTGCCGGGCGACACGGAAAAAAAGCTCCTCCAGGTAGCGGCAACGTATCTCGGACGGGAAATGGAAAACTAAACAGGGGATTTATCGAAGGCAATTTATCAAAGGCTTTTTGCATCATCCGCACCGGTTATGCAAGAGGCCTTTTCCTGTTATTCTGTAATTCGAGATATTCCAATTTTATCTTGCTATTTACACCTGCATTGTCTACAATAAAAATGACGTGCACGAAAGCCTTCAGCCGATATGCCCGAAGCTTTTCTGTGCTTGCTTTTATAAGCCGGGAAAAATTCCCGGTGTATCCTACATTACACAAGGAGGAATTTCCATTCATGAAATACATTGCAAAGAAATTCGGCTCTCTCCTTCTTACGCTGCTTCTTGTATCCTTTTTATCGTTCTTTGCCTTTTCCGTCATACCCGGAGATGCGGCAAAATCGCAGCTTGGCACGGAGGCGACGCCGGAGCGGATTGAGGCTCTGCAGAAGGAAATGGGGCTGGATCGGCCGGTTCTGGAACGGTACGCTTCGTGGGTAACCGGCTTTTTTCATGGAGATCTCGGCACCTCGTATTCGTACTCGATGCCGGTCGGAGAACTGATCCGCGATAAAGTTCCGATTACCATCGCTATCACCGTTATCGCATTCCTGATGATCCTTGTTGTCTCGATTCCCATCGGCATTTTCACAGCACAGCACGCCGGAGGCCATTTGGACCGGCTGATCATGACGATCAATCAGGTGATCATGTCTGTGCCGGGATTTTTCATCGGTATTCTGATCACGTATCTTTTCGGTCTGATTCTCAAATGGTTTCAGCCGGGCGCCTATGTGCCGATTTCTGAAAATTTTTCCGGTTTTATCGGTTATCTTGTTGCACCGTCTGCCGCCATTGCACTTCCGCGCTGTTCCATGGCTGTCAAAATGCTGCGCAGCTCTGTGCTCTCGCAGCTCGATGCCGACTATGTGCGCACCGCCTATTCCCGCGGAAACAGTACACGCCGTGTTATGTATCACCATGTGCTGAAAAACGCCCTGATTCCGGTACTGACCTTCTGGGCATGACAATCGCAGATATTGTGGCAAACAGCATTATTCTGGAACAGGTTTTTTCGATTCCGGGCATGGGCAATCTTCTGATCACTTCGATCTCCAACCGCGATTACCCCGTGGTTCAGGGCATCCTTGTACTGATCGCCGCCCTCATTATTATCATCAATTTCGTGGTAGATCTGCTGTATGGCAGAATTGATCCGCGTATCCGCGTAAAAGACTGACGGGAGCTTTCGATCATCAGCTCCCGCGACCGAAAGGTCGTGGGAAGCCGCCCACGACAAAAGAAAGGGTTTTTCATTATGAAAAAGAAACGCAATCTCACGCTGATCATCGGAGCTGTTCTCACCGCTTTTATGCTTCTGTTTCTTCTGATCGGCTTTTTCTACACACCGTACGACCCGGATGCAATGAACGGCGCAGCCAAGTTTGCTGCTCCATCTCTGTCGCACCTGTTCGGCTGCGATCACTTTGGACGCGATATTTTCAGCCGCGTCTTAAAAGGAACCGGTACAACCTTCTTCGTCGCTTTCGCTACTCTGCTGCTCGGCGGAACCATTGGTGTTCTTGTCGGTGCGTTCACCGGGTATTTTGGCGGATGGATTGACGAAATCCTGATGCGCATAAACGATGTCATTGTTTCCTTTCCGGGAATCCTGCTGGCGCTGGTATTTATCGCGCTGCTGGGTCCCGGCAAATACAACGTGATCCTTGCACTCGGTATCGTATTCATTCCGAGCTTTGCACGTATCACCAGAAGCGAATTTCTCGCACGCAAAGATATGGACTATGTCAAAAGTGCCCGTCTGATGGGTGTTTCCCATCTTCGGATCATATTTGTACATATCCTGCCAAATACGGTCCCGTCCCTTCTTTCGATGGCAGCAATCGGTTTCAACAACGCCGTTCTCTCCGAGGCCGGCATGAGCTTTCTCGGCATCGGTGTCCAGCCGCCCGATGCCTCGCTTGGACGGATGCTCTCAGAATCCCAGACGTATCTGATGACTGCTCCCTGGGGCTCTGTTTTCCCCGGTCTTGCCGTCATTTTACTGGCGCTTGGCGTATCGCTCCTCGGCGACGGATTACAGAAGAAAGGCGGTAACTGATATGGCACTTCTCGATGTACGTGACTTAAAAATTGCATTTTACGATACCACGCCACCGACCGAAGTGGTAAAAGGCATCTCCTTTTCCTTAGAAGAAGGTGAGACGCTTGGCATTGTCGGGGAATCCGGTTCCGGCAAAACCCAGACGGCGCTCTCCATTCTGCACCTTTTAAAAGGAAAATTCCGCCGTATCCGGCGGAGAAATTCTCTACGAAGGTTCTTCCGTTGCGCACGCTTCCAGCCAGGATCTGCAGCGCATCCGCGGAAAAGAAATCAGTATGATTTTTCAGGAGCCGATGACCTCTTTAAATCCGGTTCTGACCATCGAAGAACAGATTGCAGAGGGACTGCTGATTCATGAGAGCTGCACACCGGCAGAACGTCATGAAAAGGTTCTTGCCATAATGCATGAGGTCGAGCTTCCCGACCCGGAAAAGCTTTGCAACAAATACCCTCACCAGCTCTCCGGCGGTCAGCGCCAGAGGGTGATGATCGCTGCGGCGCTTATTACAGAACCGAAGCTTCTGATTGCAGACGAGCCGACAACAGCTCTTGATGTGACGATTCAGTCGCAGATCTTAAAGCTGCTGAAAAAAATCAATGAACGCCATCACACGGCGATTCTTTTTATCTCACACGACCTCGGCGTCATCCGTTCGCTCTGTGACCGGGTCATCGTCATGAATCATGGGACGATTGTGGAATCCGGCAGTGTGGACGATGTCTTTTTCCACCCGAAGGAAGACTACACCCGCCGCCTGCTCGATGCAATTCCGAACCGACGAACATCGCTGCGAAAGCGAATCAAAATCGCTCCAACAGCTCAATGGCCGACAGGCTCTGACAAAAAAGCTGCTCCGCCTGCGGAAAAGGAGGAATAACCCATGGAAGAAATCAGTCCAAACAACATTCTGAAAGTCAGCCATATTTCTGCCTCCTATCAGGAGGGAAAGCAGAGAAAAACGGTGCTTCATGATATCTCTTTCGAGCTTCATGAAAATGAAATTCTCGGTCTCGTCGGAGAGAGCGGATGCGGAAAATCGACACTCTCCAAAGTGATCTTAGGATTTATCCGCCCAGATGAGGGCGAAATAATTTCGCAGGTCGACCATCCGCAGATGATTTTCCAGGACCCGTTTTCCTCCCTGAATCCGGCGAAGAAAATCTCCTGGATTTTAGAAGAACCGCTTCGGATGCAGAAGGTTCCGAAAGAAGAACGAAAAAAACGGGTTCTTGCGATGGCTGAAAGAGTCGGTCTCTCCGCAGAGCACCTGAAACGCCGCCCGCATGAGCTCTCCGGCGGCCAGCGCCAGAGAGTCAGCATCGCGGCCGCACTGATCCAGGGCTCACGCCTGATCCTTGCCGACGAACCGGTTTCCGCTCTCGATGTGACGATTCAGAAGCAGATCATGGAGCTGATGGTTCAGCTTCAGGAGGAGCTTCAGCTCTCGATTCTCTTTATCTCGCATGACCTCAACGTGATCTATCAGATGTGCGACCGGGTTCTCGTGATGAAAGAAGGCCGGATTGTGGAGAACGCGGAGACGGAAGAACTGTTTGCGCATCCGCAGAATGATTATACAAAGGAGCTTCTGGCGGCATCACCGGAGCTGTAGTTTTATTTCCAGCATTCTCTAAACACCCGAAGTACATTCTTGGAAAAGACCTTCTCGATCTCCTCATCGGTGAAACCGTCGTGGCTCATCACATCTGCGAGATGCTGCATATGCGCGGTGTCCGGCACATCCGTTTCACCGCTGAAACCGTCAAAATCGGTTCCAAGGCCGATGATATCGATACCGCCGACGTTGCGCAGATATTTCATATGGCGTACCATATCCATCGTCGATGCCTTTTTCGTTGCCGGCTCCTCCTCGCGCAGAAACGACGGACAGAAATTGATACCGGTGACGCCGCCACGCTCTGCGAGCTGACGAATCATTTCATCTGAAAGGTTTCGCAGATGGAAGCACGCACCGCGCGCATTGGAATGGGACGCAATGACCGGACCTCTCGTATGTGCAAAAACATCGCGGATTCCGGCATCATTTAAGTGTGATAAATCGATCACTATGCCGAGCCGCTCCATCTCCTCGACAAAGGTAATACCGGTCGGTGTCAGCCCGTTTTCAAGATCCGGAAGATATGGCTTTCCCTCTTCCTGCGCCGGGTTCGGGAATCCAAGCTCATTCGGAAAGTTCCAGGTCAGCGTGGAAATCCGCACACCGAGATCGTACAGTGTGTGCAGTTTTTCGATACTGCCTTCGTAAACACCACCCTCTTCGACGGTCATCACCGCACCTATTTTTCCTTCCTTCTGTACCTGCATCAGATCCGCATACGTTTTGATCTGACAAATGCGGTCCGGATACCGTTCCACCTCTGATTTCCACAGATCAGCCAGCTTTCTCACATGCTCAAACGGCGTTTCGTCTTTCAGTCCCCTTCAGGAACGTAAACAAAGAAAAGCACTGGCAGAGGCTGCCGCCCTTTTCCAGCTTATCCAGATTGATCTGAAGATCCGCATCCGCAAGATGCTCCTGTTTTTCCTTCCACTGCAGCGCCGGGATGGTGTCGCAGTGCATATCAATTACCTGAAACATGGCAATAATCCTCTTTTCTGTTTTTTCTCTATTCTATCATATTTCGCTGCATTCCTTCACAAAAACTGGAAGAAAACGGAAAAAACCGCCTGGCTCATGGTAAACCCATAAGGCTAGAGAAAATATATCTTTCCGGAATCGCAAAAAATTTGGGGGTTCCGCGTTTTTTCTCGAAAAAAACTTGCAAATCTCGTCTGAGATGATATACTTTTTGCATTGTGTTACTTTATGAAAGCACTGATCTTCCAAAAAAGTGCTTCTGCTTATGAAAAAGAAAGAGGTATCTATGCTCCAACTGATTGAAACCATCAACAATGCCGTGAACAATTTTATCTGGGGTGTTCCGGCTATGATCTGTATTTTCGGTGTCGGTCTTTACCTGAGTCTGCGCACCCGTTTTCTCCAGATTCGAAAATTCCCGTATGCGATCCGCACAACGCTCGGAAGAATGTTCCGCAAACGAGATGCTTCCGATGGCGCAATTACACCGTTCCAGGCGGTCTGTACAGCACTTGCCGCCACGGTCGGTACCGGTAATATTGCCGGTGTCGCCGGCGCTATCGCTATCGGCGGACCCGGCGCCGTGTTCTGGATGTGGGTTTCCGCCCTGCTCGGCATGTGTACGAAATTTGCCGAGGTAACACTGGCTGTTTTCTATCACGAGAAAAACGCCAACGGAGAACTCGTCGGCGGACCGATGTATTACATCAAAAACGGTCTCAGCAAAAAAATGGCATTTTCTGGCCTATCTTTTCGCTGCTTTCGGTGTACTGACTGTGTTCGGAACCGGAAATGCAACGCAGGTCAACACCATCACAACCGCAGTCAACTCCGCACTGATGAATTACCATGTGATCTCAAAGGACGCGATCCCTACCTCCAACCTGATTCAGGGTATCATCATTGCGGCACTCGTAGCGCTGATCCTGCTCGGCGGTGTCAAACGAATCGCACAGGTAACAGAAAAGCTCGTTCCGTTTATGGCTCTGTTTTATATTGTCCTTGCCATCGGTGTAATTTTGCTGAATCTCAACCGGATTCCGTCTGTTTTCGTATCGATCCTTGAGGGCGCCTTCCGTCCCTCTGCTGTTACAGGCGGTATCGTCGGAAGCATGCTCATGAGTGTAAAAAAAGGTGTGTCCCGCGGTATTTTCTCAAACGAGGCAGGTCTTGGTACCGGTTCGATCGCGCACGCCTGTGCCGACACAAAAAAGCCGGTCAAACAGGGTATGTTCGGTATCTTTGAGGTATTTACTGATACGATCGTGATTTGTACCTTAACTGCACTTGTTATTCTCTGCAGCGGTACTTCCATCACCTACGGACAGGCTGCCGGCGCAGAGCTGACCATCAGCGGTTTTACCCTTACATACGGAAACTGGGTTTCGCTGCTCACCGCGTTCGCGATGTGCTGCTTCGCCTTTTCCACGATTCTCGGATGGGGACTTTACGGTGCACGCTGCATCGAGTTTTTATTCTCCGAAAGAATCACAAAATATTTTATGGCCGCCTATGCGCTGGTTGCCATCCTTGGCGCCACCGCAAATCTCGGTCTGATGTGGAGCATTGCCGAAACCTTCAACGGTCTCATGGCAATTCCGAACCTGATTGCGCTCTTCCTGCTTTCGGGCAAGGTTGTGGAGCTTACAAAGGAATACTTTTCCGGGGAAGGCAAAACCCGGTAAAATTTTTTATCGCGGCGCATTCCCTTCTTCTGCAAGAAAATCATGTAAATTCGCCTTTTCCCTTGACAATCAGGTTGCTACACCTTACACTGTTAAAAGTTTATAGCAAACAGAATGAACTACCTATATGATGTTTACCAAAGAGGGAAAACCGGGAGGAACTTTTGAATGGAAAAATGGAATGAAGTAAAACTGGTGCCGGAGTTTTCGGAACAGGGCGTGGACTGCTACCGCCTCGCAGGCGGCGATTATGAAAACGAATACTATGTCGTTTCCGAAGCAGAGACAAGAAAACTTCTGAACACACCGGAGGTTGTCGGGTATGAGGTTTATCACTGCCTGATCCCGTCCACTTCACAGATGCTTTATTATTTTAAAGAGCAGGGAAAAGTAACCGCAGCCAACATCCTTTCCATCCTGCGCGGTGCTTTGAATTATCCGCTGGAGGAAAGCTGCTACCGCGAACACATTCGTGTACATGACATCAGCTTTCTGTCAAGTGAGCGTGTCTTTAAAGAGGAAGAAATCGCAGGACTGGAAATCAAGTACAGCAAGCTGACGATGGTTCCGGGAAGCACACTTCTGATCGGCGATATCATCGCAACGGGTGAGACGCTGATCCACTGCCTGCGCTACGTAACCGATTTCTATCGTGAGCATGGTGCTTCCCTTCGCAACATTATCATCTTTACGATCGGCGGCACAACCGGAATCAAGATTCTGGAACGTCTCACCAAAGAAATCCGTGAGTTCTGGCCGGAGTTTGAAGGCTTTATCACAGTATATTACGAAGGAATCTTCAGCACCTATCAGGACAAGGGCGTATCCGGAATCAATCTGCCGGATGTCGATTTCTACTGGAAAGACGGTATCATTGCACCGGAGTTCCGAAGAGAAACTCTTTCCATGCGTGATCCGCTGTTTGAAAAATGCATCATCTACGACGGCGGTGCAAGACGCTATGAAATCCATGAGCATGTCGAGGAGGTTCTCGACTTCTGGAATAAAATGTTGGAGAGGGCCGACCGGATCGACTTTACCAGACTGCTCGAGGAGAAGCTCGGCTGCCCGCTTGACGCATCCTACGAAGAGTGGATTCACATCAATCACTACGAAGAAATCGATGAACGCGTGGCCAAATGGCTGTACCGCCAGGAAAAAGGTTACATTGCAAGCCTTGGCGATGCTACCCTGAAAGAAATTGCGGCTGAACGAATCGAAGAATTTACCGCAGCACTTCGCAAATACATGCTGTAACAAAAAACCATTTCTTACGGTTCGCTGAATTTCGGCGAACCGTAATCACAGTTTTCAGGAGATATTATGGAAAAAGAAAAGAAAGTAAAAGATGTTGACTTCGCGGACAGCGCGGTTCCGTCTTCTGCCCGGAGAAATGTAGTAACCATGTTTATGATCATGCTTGGCTTCACCTTCTTCTCGGCAAGCATGTGGGTCGGCCAGCAGCTCGCTGACGGCCTCGATTTCTGGGGCTTTTTGGGATCACTGATCCTTGGTGGAATCATTCTTGGTATTTATACCGGTCTGCTCGGCTACGTCGGTGCAAAAACCGGTCTGTCACTTGATCTTTTGTCCCAGAGAGCCTTTGGCGAAAAAGGTTCCTATCTGCCGTCAGCCATGACCAGCTTTACGCAGATCGGATGGTTTGGTGTCGGTCTTGCCATGTTTGCAATTCCGGTTTCCAAGGAGCTGCTCGGCGGAAGCACTGCGGCACAGTGGGGACTTGTTATTCTTGCCGGCGTCTGCATGACCGCCTCTGCCTATTTTGGTATTGAATCTCTGACCATCGTCAGCTATATCGCTGTACCAAGTGTTGCCATTCTCGGAACGATCGCCATGGTCATGGCCGTAATGAGAGGCGACGGAACGATCATCGATCAGTTTGCCAAATCCAGCGGATCTCTGACTATCATCGGCGGTGCCGGTCTTGTCATCGGCTCCTTCGTTTCCGGCGGAACCGCAACCCCGAACTTCGCACGTTTTGCAAAGGACGGAAAAGCGGGTGCCATCACCACGGTTGTGGCCTTCTTCATCGGAAACTCCCTGATGTTCTTCTTCGGTGCCGTTTCCTCGATCTTTGTCGGCGGAAACGATATCTTCGAGGTTATGGTCCGCCTGAACCTGTTCTACCTGGCTGTTCTCGTTCTCGGTCTTAATATCTGGACTACAAACGACAACGCTCTGTATACCGCAGGTCTTGGTCTTGCCAACATCTTCCATCAGAGGAAAAAACCGATGGTTCTCCTTTCCGGTATCATCGGAACGGTTGCCTCCGTATGGCTGTACTACAACTTCTGCGGCTGGCTCAACATTCTGAACTGTACCCTGCCGCCGGTCGGCATGATTCTGGTGCTCGCCTACTTCATGAACAAAAAGGACTTTGAAACCGATCAGCCGAAGCTTAAAACCGTAGACTGGTTTGCGGTTGCCGGTGTCATTCTCGGTGCCATTGTTGCGAACCTCTTACACTGGGGCATCGCTTCCATCAACGGTATGGTTGTTGCCGCTGTATGCTACTGTGTCGGACAGGCCGTAAACAAAAGAAAATAAGCAAAATCGTCCTGAATATGTTCCTGTATCTTATCTCCGGAACATGTTCAGGGCTTTTTATTTTTTCGGATTCGCGTTATAATATATGCATAACTCTGCATAGTTACAATTTTCGAAGCGAAAGGAAACTGCCCGGATGATCCATTCCACCGTATCTGCTCCCAAAGGAGAAAGAACAAAATACCGTCTTGCCGAATCCATGAAGGAGTGCATGAAATCAACCCCTGTCGAAGAGATCACCGTGCGCCAGATCTGTGAAATCTGCGGTGTTACCCGCCAGACCTTCTATCGTAATTTTCTCGACAAATACGATCTGATCAACTGGTACTTTGATAAATTACTGACAAAATCCTTCGAACATATGGGCCGCGGAACGACCGTTTTTGACAGTCTGGAAAAGAAATTTACCTATATTCAGAAAGAAAAAGCTTTTTTCGCCGCGGCCTTCCGCTACGACAAACAGAATTCTCTGCGTGAGCACGATTTCGATCTGATTCTCGCGTTCTACGAAAATCTGATTCACGAAAAAAGCGGCAGTCCGGTTTCACCGGAAATGCATTTTCTTCTCGAAATGTACTGTCAGGGTTCCATCACCATGACCGTAAAATGGGTGCTTACCGGCATGGATCTGACACCTTCCGAGTTTGCCGCTCTTCTCGTCCGGGCAATGCCGGAAGACTTAAAAAAACTGTTCCGGAATCTGCAGCTGCTCTCTTAGAGCGCGTGTCAAAGTGGGGCTTGCAGATTGCGGAAATGGTTTTTCAGACACGCTCTGGTTATTTTTCACAAATTTTGTTCTGTTGTTTTTGTCACAATGGCGATTTTTTTTAAAGTGTTACACTTCGCTTCTTCTGTCACTTTCTTTTTCCCTTCCGGATTTGTTAATATAATAACAAGTTCAGTAAAACCATTTATTCATTTTAGAAGGGAGTTTTTCAATCATGGCAAATCGTATTAATTTAAATGCAACCTCTTATCACGGAGCAGGCGCTATTGCCGAGATCGCAAATGAAGCAAAGGCACACGGCTTCAAGAAAGCTTTCGTATGCTCTGACCCGGATCTGATTAAATTCAACGTTACTTCCAAAGTAACCGATATTCTGACCGCAAACGGACTCGACTATGAGCTTTACAGCGATATCAAGCCAAACCCGACCATCGAAAACGTAAAACACGGCGTAGAAGCTTTCAAGGCATCCGGCGCTGACTATCTGATCGCCATCGGCGGCGGTTCTTCTATGGATACCTCCAAAGCCATCGGTATCATCATCGCAAACCCGGAGTTTGAGGATGTCAGAAGCCTTGAAGGCACTGCACCGACCAAAAATCCATGCGTACCGATCATCGCTGTTCCGACCACAGCCGGTACTGCTGCAGAGGTTACCATCAACTACGTTATCACAGACGTTGAAAGAAAACGTAAATTCGTATGCGTTGACCCGCATGATATGCCGATCATCGCAGTTGTTGACCCGGATATGATGTCCTCCATGCCAAAAGGACTGACCGCTTCTACCGGTATGGACGCTCTGACCCACGCAATCGAGGGTTACACCACAAAAGCTGCATGGGAAATGACTGACATGTTCCATCTCAAAGCCATCGAACTCATCTCCAAATCTCTGCGCGGTGCTGTCGCAAACACCAAAGAGGGACGCGAAGGAATGGCTCTTGGCCAGTACATCGCAGGTATGGGCTTCTCCAACGTAGGTCTTGGAATCGCTCACTCCATGGCACACACCCTTGGTGCTGTTTATGATACCCCACACGGTGTTGCATGTGCCATGATGCTTCCGATCGTTATGGAATACAACCAGGAGTGCACCGGTGAGAAATACCGCGAAATCGCACGTGCCATGGGCGTTGCAGGTGTAGACGAAATGTCTCAGGAAGAGTACAGAAAAGCAGCGATTGATGCTGTTAAGAAGCTGTCCGCAGACGTTGGAATCCCATCTGTTCTCGAGGCAGTCAAAGAAGAAGATCTGCAGTTCCTTGCAGATTCCGCACACGCAGATGCCTGCGCACCGGGCAACCCGAAGGATGCAAGCGTAGAAGATCTGAAGGATCTGTTCCGCAAAATCATGGCGTAACGAACACAATTCGTTTCCCACATGCGAAGCGGATATTCGCAATCCGCTTCGCTACTTGCTCATAACTGAATAACTGCTCCGCAGTTTATCAGAAGGAGCTTGCACTCCTCCTGATACAAGCAAGTCCCCACCCACTGCTTATTGCTTTTCGCAATGGAAGCAGGGGACTTACTTGATTCGGTTAAATCACCCCGGAAAACAGAAGTTTTCATCCTGTTTTCCGGGGTGATTTTTCTTTTTATTCTACTGTATTTCCGTCTGCATCCACAGTCACAGTATTGACCGTTGCATTGTCGAGAACCATATTGATCATGCGCTCCATCATGATGTTGCGCACTACCGTATCTTCCCCGTAATAGTCATTGGCTGCCTTCAGGAAATCTTCCTGCGACATATTGGCATTGGCTGCCTCGTCGTTTAAGATCTGCTGGTAATCCTGGTCATCTGTCGTCCAGCCTTCTGCCTCTTTTACGGCATCCAGAAGAAGGGCACTTTTTGCCATCGTTCCTGCATACGTTGCTTTCTCCTGATTGTAGGTTGCTCTGTCCGCATACTGCTCCAGATAGTCGTCCAGGGAAATGCCGTAATTCTGAAGATAAGTGGTATACCGTTTATCGTAATCCTCTTCGCCAAGGGTGATATAGGATTTCGGAATTTTGTGAAACGTACAGCCGTCTGCCATCTGCTGCATCGCGTCATTCTGCAAATTATTTTCCGCTGTCGTCTCATTTGCAGCCTCCAGCTCTGCGCGTTTTCCGGCACGGTATTCCTCCACAGTACTGTAATCTGTATTTTCTGCTACCCATGCATCATCGAGCTCCCATCCGTCAATGTTTTCTGCCGGGCGGGTAAACGCATTTACCGTAACGGTAAACACAACGTCTTTTCCTGCCAGATCGGTACTCTGATAGCTGTCCGGGAATTTCAGGTTCAGATCCTTTGTCTCCCCTGTTTTCATTCCAATGACACCATCCTCAAATCCATCGATGAAGGTACCGGATCCGATCACCAGATTGTAGGAATCACTGCTTCCGCCGTCAAACTCCTTGCCGTCAACTTTGCCAACATAGGCAATATCGGCGGTGTCGCCTTTTTGTACGGTGGCGTCCGGATCGTCCATGGTGACAGCTGTCTCTGCCATAATGGCCGTCTGTACGTCATCATCCGTTACCTGCTCTACTTTCTTTTCCAGTGTCAGCTTTTTGTAATCTCCAAGCGTTACACACTCTGCCGGATCAACTTCCTCATCGACAACCGGAATCCCGTCTACATCACTCGGGGAAGCGTATTCCTCAGAAGCTGTGCTGTCGGACGATGTGCTGCCTGCGCTCGACGCATCGGATGCTGAGGAAGCGCTTGTGCTGCTTGCGCTTGATACGGAACTGCTGCTTGTTGTATTGTTTTTTCCACATCCGCTCACACTGGCTGCTCCCAGTGTCATGAGCAGAAGCATGACTGCTGCTTTTCTTTTCATTCTTGAATTTTCCTCCATACTACGCCGTTCCCGGCGCGTTGTAAATCTCATTTTACCATACTTGTCTGGTAAAAAAAAGGCTGGGGCTCCGATTTTAGAAATTCTTATGATTTTCAACCGTAAAATCGCCTGGATTGCGCTAAAATGTGTTTGCGTTTTGCCGAAATCAATGTTAGAATGTTCATAGACTGGCATTGTATGTTCCGATGCCCACATTATTTTTTGCAGAGGAGGAATAGAGGGATGAAACCCTGGATTATCGTATTAATCGTATTAGCTGTCATCGCTGTCATCCTTGGTCTGCTGTATTACTTCGGTAAAAAAGCACAGACAAAACAGGCCGCACAGCAGGAACAAATGGAGGCCATGAAACAGACTGTCTCCATGTTGATCATAGATAAGAAAAAGCTTCGCATGAAAGATTCCGGACTCCCACAGATGGTCATTGACCAGACACCGAAAATGATGCGTCGCGCAAAACTGCCGATCGTCAAAGCAAAAGTCGGTCCGAGAATCATGACCCTGATCTGCGACGCTGCTATCTTCGATCAGATCCCGGTAAAAAAAGAAGTCAAGGCTACCGTAAGCGGTATCTATATCACCGGAGTTCGCGGCATCCGCGGTTCTTTAGAGCAGCCGGCAAAGAAAAACGGCTTCTGGCAGAAAATGCTCCGCAAGGCACGCGGGCGAGGAGAATAAATTTCATCTGAAACAAAAAGAAACACGCTTTGCGTGTTTCTTTTTGCTTTCGCGGCAGTCTCCAAGGTCTCGTGCAAGCCCGGACTTTGGCTCGTTGCTCGCGAAAATACCCGAGTTGAATGATTTTCATTCTTCCCGGGTATTTTTTTATAAATTCAGTTTTCCGCCTTCCCGCGGTCTTACCTCGATATCGATTACGCAGTCCCCCACGTAGCTGTCGTTGATGTCGAGCGCGTATTCTGCCTTCAGTAAAAATCTGATCCGGCGTCTCTTTCATTCTGACCTTCGTCGCCGCAACTCCCATGTTGATCATGCCATATGGCGTGTGATAAAACGAAATGTTCTTTTTATCCTCCTCAAAAATCATATGGACATCAATGAGGCCGCGCTTGCGCACCTCGAGGGCGTTTTCCGTAAATTTGATCATGTTGTGCGTCATCATGTCAAAGCCTTCGGTTGCCTCGTCGTAGATCAGAAAGTGATGGCCATTTTTCTTGTAGTACGAACCCGTCGTCATAACCTCCACCGGTTCTTGTTCGCCGGATTCCTCATCCATCAGATACTGCAGTCCGCGGATGCTGATGAGTACGTCTTTTTCCATCCTTTTCTGATGTTCCTCTCTCTTTTCTGTATGTCGTTTTTAATAGTTTTCAATCTGTACCTGTTTCGTATCGCTGATCTGCTCCGGCAGAACGGAATGTGCGAAGGCATTGAACCGCTCCACGCCGTCGCTTGCGAAGAACTGGTATTTCTGACGGCCCAGCTCATCGTTTCCCGGATTCTCCAGATCCAGCTCCCGCAGCAGTCTGCGCAGTGCCTGTGAGGTTTCGTATGCCGGGTTGACGAGTGTTACTTTTTCTCCGACTACTTTCCGCAGCAGAGAACGCAGCAGCGGATAGTGGGTGCATCCCATAATCAGCGTGTCGATGTCTTTATCCAGAATCTCTGCCAGATAGCGGCGCGCCACTTCCTCGGTGATCGGATCTTTTGTCCAGCCCTCTTCCACGAGCGGCACGAACAGCGGACACGGTTTTCCGTAAACGGTGATCGCCGGATCTGCCTCGGTAATGAGCTGCTGGTAGAGGCCGCTCTGAATAGTGCTCTCGGTTGCGATGACGCCGACACGCTTGTTCTGCGTCGTCTCGACGGCCATCTGTGCGCCCGGTTTTACCACGCCGATGATCGGGAGATCAATCTCTTTTTCGATCGTATCGAGTGCCAGCGCACTTGCGGTGTTGCAGGCGATGACGATTGCCTTGACCTGCTGGGTTTCCAGAAAGTGTACGATCTGGCGGGAATAACGGATGACGGTATTTTTCGATTTGGAACCGTACGGCACACGCGCGGTATCTCCAAAATATACGATTCGTTCGTCGGGCAGGTTTCGCATAATCTCACGCACTACGGTCAGTCCGCCGACACCGGAATCAAAGACGCCGATCGGCGCCTGTCTGTCTGCTTTCATACTTTCCTCCATTTTTCATCCGGCATTACTTTTTTGTCATGCCGAATGGGGTTCATTTCTATATTTAATATATCTGAATTTTTACATTTCTTTTTTCATTTCACGACCCTAGTTAAAATAGGTCGCTGATACATTATTTTAACCCGAATGGAGGAATATTGCAATCATTTCTCTTGAAAGTCTTTCGAAAAATCCGCCTAACGCCAGAAAAACCGGAACGAAATCCAGTCACTTTTCAGGATTTCGCGGTAGGCGGCGTCACTCAACAGATTCTGCAGCGGAATCCGGCTTTTTTCGACTTTTTCTGCACTTTCGCCGTCCTCGTTTACGGGGCGCAGGGCATCCGAAAAGCAGATGGACGGGTACAGCATGCACCACCAGTTGTGCCCTTTGGCTCTGCCGATGTTGATCTGAAGAGCGTCGTACGTTCCGGCGGGGAGAATATAACTGCCTGTTTCTTTTTCCTCAAAACTGGCTTTTCCGTACGTTACGGTGATATCGTCAGTACTGCCTCCTGCGCGCAGCGTCTGAAGGGCGGCGGCACGGATGGAGGGCTCGTTTTCACGCAGGATTTCTTCGGTTTCTGCTTTTGTTTCGGCTCCGTGCAGGATCGTCTGCAGTTCTTCGGCAACGGCATCGCGTACCTGAAGCTTGATCTGCTGGTCGGAGGCGCAGTCGCTGTTGGCTCTTACGTGAAAGCGCACGATCTTTGCAGCGACTTCCTGCTGCAGACGGGACTCGCGGAGAAGATTGGCGGTTCCGGAAAGGATCAGCGCTGCAATGCAGACGGGGAGCCAGCGGCGGCAGAAAATTTGAAATGCCGCCTGGAATTGACTTCTATGCTGGTTCCCAAATGTATTTCGGGGCTGCGCCTGCCTGTCCCTGGATTTCTTCTGTGTCTGATTTTGATTCCGTTTCCGGCTCTGTACTTTTTTCTCATTCATATGCTGCCTCCTGTTTTTTCCAGTTTTGCCGGATTTCAAAACTTTTATACACAGACACTCACTGCCCGCTCCGATATTCCATACACTTTAAACCTTTTACGGCGCTTTCGGAATCCACAGAATGCTCCTTTCGTTTTCCCACGCATAGCACAAGTCCGCCAGTGTCACCGCCTCTTTTCTTTTCACCCGGTTGTCATAAATTCCGCACAGGTACTCACCGACAGACTCCACCTGTTTTCCGTTCTGCTCCATGATATCTTCTGGTTTTTCTGCGTGAAACAGATAGGCACTGTGCCCAAGCGCACGGTCCTGTTCCAGGTACTTCAACAGTTCTTCCATCCGTCCCCGGTCACTGAGCAGTGCATCGGAAAATACAATCGCCTGGACGTGTCCGGTGTCGAGATCATATTCCTCTGTGCTGTCATATTGCTGCGCAATCTCCTCAAACGTCTCCGCTTCAAAGAACAGCGATGCGGGGTCCTCGTCGGTTCCCTCCTCCTGCTCATCCTTTCCCTGGCCTGTCACCACCGCAAGATTCGCAGGCGCATACCAGACGCGCCATTTACCGCCAGCCGTCTCCTTTTCTCCGCCGCTCTCACTGACCGCCGTCCCGGTTTCTTCCCCAGTTTCACTGTTTTCCGGCGCAGTCGCCTCTTCCGACATATAATCAAAGGCAACCGCCAGTGGATACAGCCGCTTTTCCGGCTCTACTGCCCCGCAGGATGACAGGAAAATCATACTGCCCAGCGCCAGACACACAAGCCGCAGTTTTTTCATATGCTTCTGGCAGAAGCCGAGCAGCACCGTGATGGCAAGGAAAAACGGAAAGTAACCGTATCGGACCGACCAGCCGCTTTCCGCGCATGACAGCAGCCATATAAAAAGCACTGTACCGATCCGTACATAGAGATTCTGCGGTTTCCACAGTCCCGTCTTCTCTCCGATCAGCGATACGTAAAACAGCAGACTTCCCAGTGTGAACAGCAGTCCCATCAAAAGAAATGCCATCCACAGAATATCAAACCGCTCCAGAAATCCACCCGGCAGGCTCGTTCCTGCCATTAACAGTAAGAGCGGGTCCTGCGCCGCAGCCGTGCCGCGCCGGCCGAAAACGCCGAGCAGCGCCATGCTTCCTGCAATTACAAGAAGCCCCGTTTTCCAGATACTCTGCGTCACCGGAAGAATGACACTCCTGTGCTCTTTCTGCACATGCCCCAGTAAAAACGGCAGCAGCGCAATCGGTGTTCCATTTTCCAGTGTTCTCCACACATTCCACCCAAAAAGTATTCCGTTATCCACAATTTCAACAGACTTTGCTGTCTTCCAGGCATCCTCAAACGAGGAAAAATGCATCTGCGGAACCGTCAGCAGAAGCAGAATCAAAATCCCGCCCACAATCCACGGATAGAGTGCTTCCGCCAGCCGTCCTCTTTTCTGTACTTCACTGCCGACACCAAACCCGGCCGCCGCGAGCAGAAACAGTCCGCAGAGCTCCTGCGGTACACCCGCTGTCAGATACGCGGCGGCAAGCTCCGCCATTCTGCGAAGCAGTGTTCCGCCGAGGAAAAGCAGATAACACAGATACATCACTGCCAGAAGGAGTTTCCCAGCCTTTCCCATCACGCTTTCCAGGCGGCAGTAAAGCCCGCCAAGGCGCACGAGATAAATGCACCACACCGCCAGCAGCCCATATCCAACGAAAATCCCTGCCATACCGGGCAGGCCGTCCGATGCGCCGTACGCTGCGAGCTGCCAGAACGCCGGGCAGAGCAGAACGAGCACGATCTGGCGTTCCATCTGGCGCTGTGAAATTCTGTCATTTTCCGAAAACATGCGTCACTCTCCCCTTTCCTGTTTTTCTTCCGGCTCCGCAGCTTTTCTGTTTTTCCGCAGCCGCACTCTCTGATTGCGCTTTGTAAAGACCGGCCGCTCCCGCATCTGATGCAGCGGCGGCCGCCATACGGAATCCTTCGGCGCATGGTAGCCCGCAAGTCCTTTCCCGACAAACGGCATCAGATAGGGAATACCAAAACTCATAAGCCCGGCGAGATGACCTGCGAGAAGAAACGTGCCGAGCGCCATGCCGAAAATGCCGAGCCATCCGCCGAGCAAAATGAAGCCGAATTTCAGCAGCCGGAACGGCGCACCGAACTCTTCGTTCGGAATCGCCAGCGAACAGAGCGCCGAAACCGCAACCACAACGACGGTCATCGGGCTCACCAGATTGGCGGAAACCGCTGCATCTCCGATGATCAGCCCGCCCACAATTCCGATCGTCCCGCCAAGCGGCCCCGGCATGCGCACACCGGCCTCGCGGATCAGTTCAAAAGCAAATTCCATCAGAAGAATTTCCAGAATGCCGGGGAACGGAACGCCTTTCCGCGCTTCGGCGAACGCCAGCAGGAGTTTGGTCGGAAGCACCTGCGTGTGAAAGCCCGTGACAGCCAGGTATCCGCCCGAAATCCACAGGGCGAGAAAGACCGCCGCATACCGCAGCAGCCGCTCAAATGAGACGATCAGAAAATGATGATACCGGTCCTCACTGACCTTTAAAAAGCTGTCAAATGATGCCGGGAAGAGAATCCCGACCGGGGAATTATCACATAAAAGCAGGATTCTTCCGTCCAGAATCTCCATCGCCGCGCGGTCCGGCCGTTCGGTCGTCTCGAAGCGCGGGAACGGCGATTTCCACTGCGGTTCGCAGAGCTGCTCGACCATGCCGCTGTCAAAAACGCCGTCCACCTCCCAGCCGGCAATCTGCTGTTTTACCTCTTCCAGAAATTTCGGATAAATCAACTCTTTCTCATACACCAGAGCCAGAACCGTATCAGAACGCGCACCAAAATGTATCTCCTCCACTTTCAGATCGATGGTCCGCAGACGCTTGCGGACGAGTGCCGTGTTGGTTTTGACAGAGTCGGAAAAACCTTCGTTAGAGCCGCGCAGCACTTTTTCGGACTCCGCTTTTTGCACTCCTAAATTGGGATAACCCTTCGATCCGATCTTGACTGCACGGTCATAATGATCCACAAAAAGAATTGCATTTCCCGCAAGCATGGAAGCGAACGCAGCTTCCATAGTGTCAAATTCCAGTGCATCCGAAATTCCGAGCCGATTTTCCGAGAGAACCCCCGGGATATCTGCCTCGGGAACCTCCATCAGACGGTTCAACAGCTTCCCGATCACGGAATCCTTCAACATAACGCAGCTCACCGCCACTTCTACGTAGATCAGCAGCGCACCGGTTCCGCCCGTTTTGCCGAGTTTCATCGGGCGGATCTGAATATCATCGCAATTTTCACACCATGTACGGATCACGCTTTCATTTTCCGCCAGTGTGAGTGAAATCTGCGTCTTCTCTTTTTCCATGCCTGCGTCCCTCCTTCTCCTCCTTTTGAAAGCTTCCGAAAAACCATCTGGAGAAATATACTCTGCAAAATTCCATAAAAAAACATTCTGTCACGATTTTTTACTCTGTAACAGAATGTTCCTTTTTCGAAATTTTATACGCTTTTATTTTTCTTCTACACCCGTCATGCTCTGATGATGTACGGTCTGCATAATACTCTCCTGCTGTCGCTCGATATGCTCGCGGATCATCTTCTGTGCGCCTGCAAGATCCCGATTTTTCATACGTTCATAGAGGGCATCGTGCTCCTCGACCAGGGAACGTCGGGATTTTACATCCTTTAAATATTCAATCCGGTAACGGTACATTTGCTCCCGCAGATTGTTCAGCAGCTGAATCAGGCGCTCGTTGTTCGTCGCCTGATAAATCACATCATGGAATGCCACATCTGCCTGTGCAAGCTTCTGCAGATCATCCGTCTCTGTTGTCTCCAGCATTTGTTCAAAGCTGCGCGATGCCTGATAAAGCTTCTGCAGTTCGCTCTCTGTAATCCGCTGACACGCCAGTTTTACCGCCAGCTCCTCGAGTCCGAGCCGCACCTCCAGCACATCGTTCAGATCTTTTTCCGTGATCTGCGCCACCTGTGCACCCTTTCGCGGCACCATGATTACAAGGCCATCCAATTCCAGCATGCGAATCGCTTCACGGATCGGCGTACGTGAAACGCCAAGCTGATTTGCCAGCCGGATCTCCATCAGCCGTTCACCCGGCTTTAACTCCCCGCGCAGAATCGCCTGGCGCAGTGTGCGGAACACGACATCGCGGAGCGGAAGGTACTGATAATCCTCCATCTGCAGGTCTAACTCATTTTTTGCCATACTTTGTACCTCCCGGTTTTGATACTGTAGTCAGGAATGTCTGTTTCGACAGTCCGCTTACTTTTAACTGATCACGGGCAAATTCTGCCTTGTCCGGATCGTCGAAAATGCCGAATACGGTCGGGCCGCTGCCGCTCATCATCGCATTGACCGCACCGTTTTTCATCATCTGTGCCTTGATCTCATCGATCACCGGATACGCCGGACACGTCACGGATTCCAGCACATTTCCCATGCGGTCCGTGATGCCGTACAGGTCATGATTTCGGATCGCCTCTACCATGCCGTCGATATCCGGATGCTCCGTCACCTCATCAAGATGCAGGTTTCCATAGACAAATTTCGTCGAAACATTGATGCCCGGTTTTCCGATCAGCACGTAGCACATCGGTACGCCGGGAAGGGATGTCAGCTTTTCGCCGATTCCTTCTGCCAGCGCCGTACCGCGCATCACACAGTACGGAACATCCGCTCCGATCTGCACACCCCGCTCCATCAGCTGGCGTTTTGTCAGACCAAGCTGAAACATGCGGTTAATTCCTACCAGTGCTGCTGCCGCATCCGAGCTTCCGCCCGCCATGCCGGCCGCTACCGGGATAAATTTTGTCAGGTTCATATCGACTCCCTGATGGATATCAAATTCATCCATCAGAAGCTTTGCCGCTTTGTATACGAGATTTCCGTCATTACACGGAAGGAACGGCAGATTGGTTGTCAGCCTTATGCCAGGTTCTTTTCTCTCCTTTATTTCCAGCTGATCGTACATCTGGATCGTCTGCATTACCATGCGGACTTCATGGTAACCATCCTCTCTTTTTCCGGTCACATCAAGACCAAGATTTATTTTTGCAAGCGCACGCAGTTTCATCGTAGGCACCACCTTCGGTAATGTTTTTTGTATACATAGATATTAATGGATTTTTCTTCTATTTTCAAGCGTTATCTTCTGTTTTTGTACATAATTTTATACAATTCAGTTCAACAGACTTAGAAACGCAGGCGTAAGCAGTGGCTGCGTGAAACGAACAAGAACAAAATAAGAGTTTACGAACCTGTCGAAACTTGCTATAATTTTCATCAGATATTAGGGCAAAAGATCAAAAAGCCGGTGCAAGCTCGCTTGCAAGAGGATTTTTGATCTCTTGACCCCAACATTTTTGCCAGATGCCAGAGCATGTCTGAAAAAAACTTTTCGTAAGCTGCGAATCTCAGATTACGGAAATGATTTTTTCAGACATGCTCTAGCTTCTGCGAAAGAAAAGGAAGTAGCTTTTTATGAGTTCACAAAGATCTTATTCATTTTCCCGCCAGGTTCTGGTCAACGGAATCCGCGATGGTATTCCGATCGGGCTTGGCTATTTTGCGGTCTCGTTTTCGCTCGGCATTGCAGCGCGTAAGGCAGGTCTTAGTCCTTTTCAGGGCTTTCTCGCCAGTCTTTTCAACAATGCTTCCGCCGGAGAATACGCTGCCTTTACACTGATTGCCGCCAACGCAGGCTATCTGCAGGTCGCTATCATTACGCTCATCGCCAATGCGCGGTATCTTCTGATGAGCTGTGCGCTTGCCCAGCGCTTTTCGCCGGACACGCCGTTTTTCCACCGTTTTCTCATTGGTTACGATGTAACGGATGAACTGTTTGGCATCACAATCGCGCGCCCGGGCTGGCTGAATCCGTATTATACATACGGTGCCATTCTCGTCGCTGCTCCCGCGTGGTCGATCGGCACGGCTCTTGGCATTATTGCCGGAAATCTGCTGCCGCTGCGCGCTGTCAGTGCCTTAAGCGTGGCGCTGTACGGCATGTTCCTTGCAATCATCATTCCCCCGGCGCGAAAGAGCCGTGTGGTAGCGGGTCTTGTTGCCGTCAGCTTTTTCTTAAGCTTTATCTGCAGCTATCTCCCGGGCATCTCCACTCTCTCCGACGGAACCAGAACGATTCTGCTCACCGTTCTGATTTCCTGCGCCGGAGCTATCCTGTTCCCGGTAAAGACAGAGGAGGAAAATGCTGATGTACAATAATTATATCTATATCGCCGTCATGGCTCTGGTTTCCTACACAATCCGGATTCTGCCGCTGACGCTGATTCGGAAGCCGATTAAAAATCAGTTTATTCAGTCGTTTCTGTACTACGTTCCATACGTGACGCTGTCAGTCATGACCTTCCCGGCGATTGTCCATGCAACACAGAGCCCTGTTTCCGGCGCACTCGCGCTTGTCGTCGGCATCGCAGCCGCATGGTTCGGTGCAAGCCTGTTTCAGGTTTCGGTGGCATGCTGTGCCGTGGTGTTTGTGATTGAATTATTTTTGTAATAGAAATGAGCCGCCCTGTGGGAACAATCCTTTTCCCCGGGGCGGCCCGTTTTGTATGTATTACTTTTCTGTTTCTGTTTTTCTGAAATGATAAACGCTGACCGAAGCCGCCGGCAGTGCAATCTGGAAGGAGTCTTTTTCCCGTGCAGGTGCTTTTCCTTCTTTGCAGCGGACTCGGTTCGGATGTTTCGCATCGTTGTAGTTCTGCGGATCTTTGGAGTACAGTGTTTTGGCCTCAACAAATTCCGGATACTGTTTGAATTTCAATTCGATTTTCTTTGATTCGCTGTAGCTTGTATTTACGAGGTTGACGTAGATATCATCATTTTTGATCGAAGCAAAGATGCAGACCTCAGGATCTTTGTTCTTTTCCTCAAAGCCAAGCGTATACGCACCCTGATGCACCTGATACATATCGAACACATCGTAGTTTGGTGTCAGAATACAATGCTCACCATCCGTCAGGAACAGGGAATTCAGGACATTGACAGACTGTGCCACACATGCCATGCGCACATCCCCGGTATTGCGGTGGAAGATGTCGAGCGTCAGTGCAGTTGTAACGGCATCGCGCATCGTACACTGCTGATACAGCGCCGGGCGCGCATTAAATGCACTGCTGTGCCAGTTGCCCCACTCACCGACAATCAGTTCACATTTTCTCGGTGCCGCCTGGAACGGACCCTCCGGTTTCGGAAGTGCCTCAAGACCAGCGTCTATCAGGCGGCGCTGCTCGTGAATGACATTTTCCAGCTCTTTGCATCCATTGATCACATCATACCACTGTTTTTCATCAAACTTTTTCTCTGTCTGAAGCTGTTTCAGATTCCAGTTGTAAAAATGGAGATCATAGCCGTAAAGCGATGGCATACGGTATTTTCCCATCTCCTTAAAAAAGTCTTTCGTCCACGCAGCACGTTCTTTCGGCTTATTTCCATCCGGGCCGCTGGCAATGCATTTAGGCGGAAACGCCTGATCGCCCGATCCAAAGGATGGACAGGATGATGTAAATTTTCGATATTCATCTGCATACATCTGCGGCGTCATTTTTCCGCCGCCATCCCATACTTCATTTCCAATGCCCCAGTATTCTACCTGAAACGGTGCTTCGTGTCCGTTTACCTTCCGCTCTCTGGTAAGTGTTGTGGATTCTCGCCTGTTGCAGTATTCCATCCATTCACGCATCTCTGCCGGAGAACCTGTCATCATGTTGATATTAAACCATGGCTTTGCGCCGATCATTTCACAGAATTCCATCATCTCGTGCGTACCGAACTGATTCGGATCGGTTTCAAATGTACCAAAATTTTCATTATAAGTAACCGGCCTGTTCTCTCTTGGTCCGATACCGTTTCTCCAGTGGTAAACATCCGCATAGCATCCGCCCGGCCAGCGGATCACCGGCGGATGCAGCTTTTGAAACGCATCCACAAGATCTTTGCGGATTCCATGATAATTCGGAATCTCCGAATCCTCACCGACCCAGATGCCATCGTAAATACAAGAACCAAGAAATTCTATAAAGTGTCCCTGCAGCTCCGGGTAAATATAGTTCTCTCCGATTAATTTTCGAAACGTAATTTTTTGCATACAGACTTCCTCCCCTGTAAGAAATTCAGCACCACAAAGCGCGAATTACTGCGTCACAGATTTTTATCATACTCTGGTACGTCTTCCCATCGGCTCCTTGTAATTCGCGCTCTGCAATACTGCCTTTTGCGTATTATTTTGGGTCTTTGCTATATATTTCAGTATAGGACATGTCGAAAAAAAATACAACGTGTTGCCGGAAAATCCCAACGTGTGTCTGAAAAGAATTTCCGAAACAAAACCTGCGACGAGAACTGTTCACGCGGGCTATAATAGCCGAAGAAGAACAAGCATTCCGCAAATTCAGTCTTGTAGTCTGGGAAGATGCAATTCTATGCTTGACATCTGATATTATCAGTGATATATCATTAGTATAATCAGATAGTATGCAAAACTTATTGTTTATCCGGATAAAAAACACACAGGAGAACTTCAATGGATCAGAAATTATACAACAGTTATGTAAAGATTTTAAAGAACGAACTTGTTCCGGCCCTCGGATGTACCGAACCGATTGCGATTGCCTATGCGGCTGCGAAAGCACACGAGGTGCTCGGACAGATGCCGGAGAAGATTGAACTTTGCTGCAGCGGAAATATTATCAAAAATGTAAAAGGCGTTAAGGTTCCAAATTCCAACGGACTGAAGGGAATTGATGTTGCGGCAACACTCGGTGTTGTCGGCGGACGGGCAGATCGTGAGCTTGAGGTTCTTGAGGACGTAACCGAAGCAGACATCGAAAAAACAAAAGAGCTGGTACAGCAGGGATTCTGCACCTGCACGTTAAAAGAAGGCGTAGAAAATCTCTATATCGTTGCAAAAGTCATTGCCGGGGAACATAGTGCGGAGGTTACCATTGTCAACCGCCATACACTGATTTCACGCATTGTAAAGGACGGCGAAGTGCTCTACCAGATTGCCGCACATGAGGACTCTCCAGAATATGTAGATAAAAGCGTGCTGAATGTCAAAGACATTCTCGAATTTGCCGATACAGTAAAAATCGAAGATGTCAAAGACATTCTTGACCGTCAGATCACCATGAACTCTGCGATTTCCGACGAAGGCCTGAATCATCCGTACGGAGCACAGGTAGGCCGCACCCTTCTGAATGATTATGGCAATGACGTTAAAATCCGCGCCCGTGCCCGCGCAGCAGCCGGTTCCGATGCACGTATGAGCGGCTGTTCCCTTCCGGTTGTCATCAATTCCGGCAGCGGAAACCAGGGTATGACCGTTTCTCTTCCTGTTATTGAATTTGCAAAAGAATGGAACGTTTCTCAGGATAAACTGTACCGCGCACTCGTTGTCAGCAATCTGATCGCCGTTCATCAGAAAAAATATATTGGTAGCCTTTCCGCTTACTGCGGTGCCGTCAGCGCAGGCTGCGGCGCAGGAGCTGCCATCACCTATCTTTCCGGCGGATCATATGAGGATGTCAGCCTGACCATCGTCAACACCATCGGAAACGTCGGCGGTATCGTCTGCGACGGAGCAAAATCCTCCTGTGCAGCAAAAATCGCATCCGCTGTTGATGCCGCAATTCTGGCTCATTACATGGGCCAGCATCACAGAAGCTTCCAGCCGGGCGAGGGTATCGTGCGGGAAGATGTCGAAGATACGATTAAGAGTATGGGATACATCGGAAGAGTCGGCATGAAAGATACCGATACGGAGATCCTGAATATTATGATCGACCGTGTGGATATTGACGAAGTTTGTAAATAACAAAAGTATTACGCTTGACAGCCATCTGGGCAGACTTGCACAGATGGCTTTTTTATATTGCTCTTTCTGTCCACCCTGAAAACCTCTACGATGCCCTCATCCGGACAAAATCTCCCGTAAATTGTGACACACATTTTGCGGAAAACCTTTTTTAACAGGCTCTGATTTTGATTTGAAAAATCGGAGGTTCTGCATTATGATGAATTACAAGGAATCTATGTACTGGCTTTACCGCTTCCAAAAAGCTATGGTATTTTCCTTGTGATGGATTCTGTAAAATAAACAGGAAGCAGAAAGAGAGTATCTATGAAAGTATTAGTCTTCGGTTCTTTAAATATCGATTACGTCTACTCCGTCAATCATTTTGTCCAGCCCGGCGAGACGCTTTTGGCGGATGACCGGCAGATTTTCAGCGGCGGAAAAGGGCTGAACCAGGCGATTGCTTTTGCAAAATATGGTCTGGAAACGTGGCATGCCGGCGCTGTTGGGGCGGAGGATTCTGCTCCGCTGCTGGAAACGCTGAAAGATGCCGGTGTTCACACGGATCTTGTTCTGAAAAAAGAAGGATCATCGGGACACACGATCATTCAGAATACACCGGAAGGTGAAAACTGTATTATCCTCTTCGGCGGTGCAAATCAGGAAATCACAAAGAAAGATGTAGATCATGTCTTAACTTTCGTGAAACCTGGCGATTATCTCGTTCTGCAGAATGAAATCAGTGAGATCCCTTATCTGATGGACTGCGCGCACGAAAAAGGCATGCACATTGTGCTGAACCCCTCACCCGTCAATAAAAAGATTTTCCAGATGCCGCTCGAAAAGGCCGAATATCTGATTCTGAACGAAATTGAGGCCGCTGCAATTTTAAAAGAAACGGGTGCTGCCCTTGCTGAAAACGCGGATGGCACTGCTCTGCTGAACGGACTGGTTCACAAATTTCCGGATAGCAAAATTGTGCTCACCCTCGGCAAAGAAGGTTCCATGTATGGCTATCACACCAAACGCTGCGCACAGGGCATTTTCCCGGTAAAAACCGTTGATACCACAGCGGCAGGCGATACCTTTACCGGATACTTTGTCGGTGAAATCATAAACGAAAAAACACCGGAAGAAGCACTCAAGACTGCCGCCATGGCATCTGCGATTGCGGTAGGGAAAAAGGGCGCCAGCACATCGATTCCGACGCTTGCGGAAGTCAGGGACTCTTTATAAAAGATTCAGAAAATCGGCGTAGCAAACATACTACAAATATGATATAGTATTCGCACGAAACAAGATCAGTATACCAAGATATTCATATCCGTTCGCATCTTTCCGATCCTGAACTAGGCCGCACCTCCATCGCCGAGGAAATTCACATGAACCCGGACTACCTGTCCCACATTTTCAGCACGAAGGCAGGAGCATCGCTCAGCAGCTACATCATGGACGAACGCATGGCTGCCGCCAAACGCCTCCTTGCCACTACCGGCTTCTCCCCCCAGCAAATCTGTGACCAGATCGGAATCGAAAACGTTTCCTACTTTTACCGGCAGTTCAAGAAAAGCAGCGGGGTGACACCGCAGCAGTATCGGGAGAAGCATTTTCATGGATAATCACGAGCACCGGAGCGTGCCTGAAAAAGGCCTCCAGCGCGCAAAAAAACAGAGTGTCTTGGGATTTTTTCGTTCCCATGCACTCTGTTTCATTTCTTACCCACAAAAATCCGCCAGATCCTCTTTCAGATAATTCTGCGTCTTCTCCAGATCTTTCTCCCGGATACTCTGCATAATATCGTTATGATGCGCAATGTCCAGCGCCGGGTTTACGTTGGACCAGGTCTGCCAGTAAAACTGGGCGTAAGCGCGTTTTAAAACGTTCATGGTGCGTTCAAGCTCCTGATATGCGTAAGCATTGCCGGAAAAGGAAATCAGCTTCAGATGGAATGCTGTATTTGCCTCCCAGTGATCCCAGACGCTGTCGGTGCTCTGCTTGCATCTCTCGTCGATTTCGGCGAGCTCCGCCAGGGTTTTCTTCGGTGATGTTTCCGATCGACTGAAGAAGGTATCCGCCTTCAAGAACGAGACGGAAATCCAGGATATTCTGTGCCTCCTCGCGGGATACGCTGACGACCTGATAGCCGAAGCGCGGGAAGCTGCGGAGAATTCCCTCGTTGCAGAGCGTCACCAGTGCTTCACGGATTGGCGTCTTGCTGCAGCCAAATTTCTGCACAAGCTCCTGCTCATTGATAATCTGGTTCGGTTTATATTCATCGGTAAAAATGCCGTTCAAAATGGCCTGATATACCATATTTTTAAGGCTTTCCTGTTGTTTTTCATAAGGGGAAACTCCTTATCTTTTATTTTCTTCACTTTTACGCATCCTGATTTTTTCTTCTCCAAATGCGCCCTATTTTTTTATCTTAACAAACTTTTTTTTTGCTTGTAAATGCCGTGCTCCCAGATTTTTACCGGTAAAAAAAGGAAAATGATGTTTTCACCATTTTCCCTCTTCTGTTCCCTCATTGGACGTTATCGCTTATTCTGTCTGCCGTCAGATTACATACTCATTCGACTTCTGCATCTGCCATTCCACCAGATCTGCCAGCGTAATATTGTCCACC